>Ga0214542_1000417_pt1 | contig 75868 bp, 50 predicted proteins | sample CNSS1metaG_FD_160096 | JGI IMG/M metagenome (GOLD analysis project Ga0214542, IMG submission 160096) | Root nodule microbial communities from cowpea collected in UCLA plant growth center, Los Angeles, California, USA - CNSS1 | ecosystem: Host-associated > Plants > Roots > Nodule | place: USA...
TCAAAAAGAGTATGTTATTTTAATATTGAATATTTTGATAGTATCATGATTCCGTTGGTGTGATTTTTAAATTTTTTTTATAAAAAATATTTAATTGATATATGGAACAATAAAAAAAATGGGTATGAGTATGGGTATAAGAAAATACCCGTTACCCGGTGGGGATGGGGATGGGTCAAAAGTTGTATACCCGTTGGGTTTGGGGATGGGGATGAGGATGAATTTTTATTATGGGGATGGGGATGGGATCATGATACCCGTACCCGCCCCGCCCCGTTGCCATCCCTAATTATAAGGATATTAAGCCACGATTTTAACAATGTTGTCGTACTGAAAACCGTGGCCTAATGCCTACAACAATGGCCACTTAGACTACGGCTAAGAAACTGTTGTCTAAACTTTAGCCCACGATTTTTACGATTTAGGCCATAGTTTTGTGGTGTTGTCTAAAATACTTTTTGTTGTAGTGTTATATTATAGTAACATTTATAAATTTTTATCAAAATAAATTATAAAGTTATGATATATATATATATATATATAATAGTTATTATAAATAATTTAATTTTTGTTTTACATACAATTGATTATAACTATTTAACAAAAGCACTTTCAAATTTTAAAGGTAGTCTTTTTAAATAATGCAAAATGTATGTTAATAAATTCAAAAATACACAAAAAAGTAAAAGAAAGTAAAAAAAATGTCCATCAAACAATAGTTAAATTATTCTATTTATATTATTAAATCTTATAGAAAAAACACTTTTTATTTTGATAGATAGTTTTTTTATGTAATGAAAACTAAAATTTAATTAATAAATATAAAAGTATAAAAAGTATAAAATTTTTATTCCAAACAATAAATTATAAATCCAAATTTAAATTTTCATTAGTAATTATTATAGCTGATAAATTATGATTACTAATGGTTTATACTTTAATTGGTAAATTTCTATTATAAGTAAATGGTAATTACTGCAAGTATTTTCATATAAATTTTCCAGGAAAAGGAATTATTTTCCAAACTTTGTGTTCAGAAGGAACCCCGTGGACACCAATTAGCAACATTATTCTCTCTCCTCCGCGGGGTTAGTAGGGTCCACTCCTGACTGAGCGAGAACCAAAACTCACATTTGACATTCATCTCTTTCAAATCCCATTCTGAACCAAATTTCAATTCCACCAAAACCCTAATTTCCTCTCTCTCGGGCCCTGAGATCTTTTCGTTTTGGGATTTTCTCCACCATCAGCAATGGTCTGTTTTCTTATCTTCTCCGATTTCTGTTTTGTTCGCGTCTGAATTTGTTTTTAACTATATAGTTACACAAATTCTCTATCCATGGTTTGTGATTATTTTTGGTTATATATTCATGTAGAAATTGTTTCTTGCCATCATACCCTTTGAGTCTCCCTTTTAACGGTTTGAGAATTTCTTTTTGGCTATTGGAATGTAAGGACTTGGATGTTGTAATGATTAACAAGATGCTTTTAAGACGTGTTAGATATTAGATTTGAACTTATTTATGATGTGTATTATGATATGGGTCATGTTAATATAAGCTATTTTGTTGTTCTTATTTGAGCTACAGCACAAATTGGGGAGAGGTCATCGCGACAAACTCCAGCAGTTCATAACAATAACTGGAGCCAGGTGATCTTAGAGCTGCCTATGATTTATTTATTTTTTATTTCATTTAAAGGTTTTAAATTACAATTAGGATGTGATTTTATAAATAGTGTGTAATTGAACTATGCTTCTTTTAATATCATGTGTCCTTAGGACGTAGGTTATGGGTTTTCAATCCAAGGAACCTCAAACATTTTCAGATAAAAAACAGAAACATACTTATAGACATTCAATCTTTGGTTGAGCACACTAAGTGGGTATATCTATGTTTCTGTTTTTGATCTGAAAATGTTTCATTTTCATTGGCTTGATTACTTTTTCTGATATTGACAGGGAAGCTGTGATCATTCTGAACATAGTTTTATATCAATTATACTTGTTATTTGTTTCTTGCTTCTGCTGAACTTTTTTTTTTTTTTTTTTTTTTTTTGGCTTTTTTTTTTTATTTTTTTTTTTTTATTTAATTTTTTTTTTTTATTTTTTTTTTTTTTTTTTGTGTTTTTTTTTTTTTTTTTTTTTTTTTTTTTTATATATTTTTTTTTTTTTTTTTTTTTTTTTTTTTTTTTTTTTTTTTTTTTTTTTTTTTTTTTTGTGGGCATTACTTTTGAATTTATATGATGCAAGTCAATTGCATCCTTAACTTCTGACATATTTGAGAACTATTTTTTTTCGCATTTTCAGTGAGAAAACAGCACTGCAGGCTCTGAAGGCTAGTGATTGGCATATTGAACGAGCATTTGATTTCTTTTATAGCCAACCCCAGCTTAAAACATTTACTGATTCTAGACACTTAGAGGAGCTATACAATAGATATAAAGGTTAGTAACGGATGTGGAAATAAATTTGAGACACTAATCTTTTTAAATGGTCTGGTAAAGCACAGCAACCTATTGATCTGAAAACATGAAAGATGACTAAAAAAGGTGTATTTTCTATAAAATTCTTATCAACCATGAATGATTTTTCTATTACTTGAGGTTTCACTTTGTGAGTAACAAGTAAATTAGGTTACATAGTTTGTTGTTATTTGAGAAGCATGAATGTTTCCTCCCTATTTAAATTTAATTACTTCTTTTTAATTAAACTTGGAAGCATTAATAGAGTATATCATGGAAATTAGCATCAATTCCCCAATGTTGCTGTTCCCTTACCTGAGCATAAAGTATGTTGGATATGAGATCCAATAACTTTTGCACGTGAGCTTACATTAAAGAATTTGGTCAACACAGTTTATATTTTGGCCGAGATGGATATGGTTACCAATCATTGGAGCATTGTATATTATGCCTGTCTTCTAATCCTTTACTGCTCTAATTTCTATACAGATCCATATGTTGATATGATTTTGGTAGATGGCATCACTCTCCTGTGCAATGATATCCAGGTTCTTTGTCTCTGAATGCAAATTAATTTTATCGATGTCTTGATTTATCAATTTCCAGCGTTCTTAGTTTTGATTCTTTTACAAGGTTAAGATAGTTTTTGTTTGAAGTCTAATTGATATTTGAGTCTACTTTTCCTTTGCAGGTGGATCCTCAAGATATAGTAATGGTATGGATATGATTCAAACATTATTTCATTTCTGCATTGTGCTAATTGTTTGGGTTTCTTTCCCCGTAATCCTATGTATAGAAGACTGCTATTTAAATAGTGAGTGATTATCGATGTTACAGACACTCGTTTCATTAGGATGATTATTGTGAAAATATTGGAAGTAATTATGGTTATTCAAGGTTGCCTTTATTTTCTTGCTAGTTATATGTGCGTGGCTAATAAGTTATGATAGATGGAATGCAGAGATGGAGTATGGATTCTCTACTGATTTTTTGGCGCTGTCCCTCTGCTGCCCCATCAAGATTTTAGTATATAAAAAAAGTTTTTGATATATTTTAAAATATCAAATTCAATGTACATCAATGTATTCGGAAGGCACAACAGACAACACTAAAAACACAAGAGAATCCAAATTCTGCAAAGCTGTCTAAAGCTTGTTTCACCATCAGTTATTTTCCTTCATGTAAAAGCTCTAAATTTAAGAGCTGACAAATATTAGCTAGAACAAGGTAAGACTGTTTCAAGGAAAGAAAGCAAAGAATAATAAGGCTGGCTGATCTGTGTAACTGGGTGATGATTGGTTCCTGTTCGATGGAAACTAAATATGCAATAATTGTAAATGAAAAGTTTATAATTAAATGAGTAATTATTGAAAATAGAATTAAATGCGATGGAGCGAACTTGGTTGAACAATGAGTGTATGTAGATGGTTTGAGAATGCTTTAGGTGACTAGGAATGTTGAAAATTTTCAGTTAGTTCTTTCATGGCACATGAAGGCTGGCACCATGTGTGAGTTTTCGAAGAAGGAGTTTATTGAAGGTTTACAATCTTTGGGGTATGTATTCTGTGATTTTGTAATGATTTTTTGTTTTCTGAAGAGACCTGTCTCAGTTGAAAACCTTAAAAATTTGTTGCAGGATTGATTCTCTGGAGAAGTTCCAAGAAAAGATACCATATATGCGCTCTGAGCTGAAAGATGAACGTATGCTCAAAAATGGTTTTAGTCATATAATTTATAATTCATTTATCACTAGAAATTATCTCCAGCAATTTTTAAAAGGTCCCTGAAATATTATCACTGTTTTTCCCTGTCCAGAGAAATTCCGTGAGATCTATAACTTTGCTTTTGGATGGGCAAAAGAGAAGGTATGGATTGACGTGTTCTTGGCCCCTCTTCTACTCTGTAACTGTAATATAGCTTAATTGCTTTTGGGCGAAATACAATATCATATGTAAGATAACCACTGTAATGAAACACGGAAGATCTCGGGAAACTGAGTCAAACTATAACAAATTTGATTTATTGATTAATAAATTTGAGTTGTCGTTCAAAATTGTTTTTTTATGTTCCTTTATTTTAAAATTTATGGTCTAGATTTTCTAAAATACTGTATGTTGAATGGCATTCAAAGATTTGGAACACCGCTTGAGGCTTTCTTACGTAGTCAATGACACTTATTAAGTGATCCCTCTTCTTCTTTCTTGCTTCTGAAGTTTTAGATATTCTTTCTTGCTACTGAGGTTTTAGATGCTGTCTATTGTTTTATTTCTATCCTTCCCCCTCAGATTTTCTGCTTCTGGTATATGATTTTTTTTTTGTTAAAATAAAAATTTGATCCCTGCAAACTATATTGTTTTTTCATGTGAGTCATACATAAAAAGCCAGCATCACATCAACTTTTCAGTTACAATTTTGACAAAGGACTGGTTTGTAAACATGTATTTTCATGTAAGAACTGAATTGTAGGGTTTTTTATTATTGGGACCAAAACAAAAAAAGTGTATCAAATGCAAGGTCTAATTAATTAGTTTAAATTTTCAACATTGCTCATTTATGGTGACTGGAATTAGTTAATATTCATTAGCAGAAAATTCTTTACTAGTGATGAAAACCTATCCAATTCTTGTGGATATGCTGGGGTTGCTTGTTGTTCTTCACTAATATTGAAGTATTTATTATTATTATTATTATTATTATTATTATTATTGTTGTTGTTGTTGTTGTTTATGATTAATAGTATTGCATTTCATTCTTTTGGTGGACCCACTTACTGTGTCAAGTAGTGGGAACTTTCAATGCTTAGTTACCTGGAAATATACATGTTCTAGAATGTATTTCATGTTGAATAGTCTATATTAATGACTTAATAGTCTGAGGACCATGGGGTTTTTATTTCATTCACTATCAGTAATAGAAATGATGTTAACATTCTCTGCTTGATTGTACAAGATCTTGGAAATGAGGGTGCAAAATGGGTTAGTGTTCTAATAGGTCTTTGTTATTAATGAATGAAAAAATAATAGTAACTTGCACAGAATAGAAAAGAAATGCTGACAAATTAGAGTCAAGCTCCCCCTAGTCAGCTTGGTACACTGGACTACCAATTCTACTACCGGAATCTCCATGTGTCCCCACATGATTATCCCCTCCCTTTTTATAGCAAACTCTTGCATACATATTCTCTTTCCTCTAACTAATTCAATTCCCCCACCACTAGTGGTCTGCTTATTCCCTTTTTAGTCCTACGAGAGTACACCTTAAAAGGCTTTTCAATTATGGGTTGGACCTCAACAATTACACCCCATTATGAAATCAGTCTTGTACTCAAGGCAAAAGAAAGGAAATTTCTTCTTGATGGATGTGGCAGGCTCCCAAGTTGCTTCTTCTAAAAAGGTTGGGATTTTCACAAAATAATCCATTCCAAATTCCCATTGTGGCTACTGATGTGTATTTCTAGAACTGCCTCTGGTGCAATTGGTTTAGAATCTCCCACTTTTAAACTAGGGGTCTAAGGTGTTGCCATAGAACAAGTTTTGAGGAGCCTCTTTAGTTGGGAGACATGAAAGATTGGGTGTATGTCGGTTGTTTCTGGCAATTATAACTTATAGGCTACCTCTCCCATGTGTGAAACAATTCGAAAAGGGCCAAAATAGTGAGGAGACAACTTGGTGTTGATATGATGAACTACGTAATGTTGACAATTGGTTGAATTTTAACATAACTCAATCCTCGACATCATAAGTAACATTTGAGGTGATATTTCTTCTTAAGTTGCTCTTCTGCTGAAGGTAGAATTCAAGTTGTCATCATGGTCAGTCAACACTTACCACCAACAACTGACAAAGAGCTTCATCATGGTCTGTATCTTGCAACTGACAACTCTTGATACATGTTTCATTGGTGGATGTTAAAAGCGTGAAAATGCCATGGTGTTCTTTTTCATTCATCTCCAAAAGAAATTGATAGCAATCCTTTTATAAGTTTTGGTAAATTCAGAATGGCCCCGAAAACTATATCATGAAATTCAGCTAGAAGCAAAGGATTATCGTAGAGGCTTTTAGATAGCATAAGTCGGCCCTGTAAATATGATAGACTATCCCAAAACACATAATCAATTCAAGAATTGGAATTATATTGCAACTCATCCTAAATGCTAGACAAAACTTGATTTTGTTAGGGTTTACTTCATATTGCGGGGAAATCCACTTAATAAAAGCTAATTAAAATAAAAATAGCAGTGGATTGTGCATGCGGGGGATAAGCAAGAGGGTAATGGTCTTGCATCAAAACTACATCACTACTTGAAGCATCACAATCTATAAAGAATACTTTAGTGGCATTTGGCAAAGCTATCACACATCACAAGGAATGTAGCTAGACATTATGAGACAATTAAAAGCTAGCAATTGCCCCTCTCCTCAATGAAAGCACTTCTTCTATATGAGTCCATTAGGGGCTGGGCTATCTTACCATATGCTTAGTAAATCATCAATAGTACTCTTAGAGGTGAGCAATCACATGTGTATATCTGGACATACATGGGTAGCCCCTAATTGCTTCCACACCTAAATCAAAGTCCCTTGCTACATTAATCCATCATCTCATTGTAACATGATTGTGCTTGCCTCCAAGGCAAAGGGTAAGTCCGAAAAAGGTGGTCCAACTTTGGCTCTTGAGTATTTGGCCCATTTGAGCTGCCAACAGATTGGAGTGAATTGGATTTGATGTGTGCACTAATGGGGGTAGTATGTAGCAATGAGGTAGAACAACAAACTAAAGTGGAAGTGCTCCGACCAGATGTACTTCAAAGAGGCATGATTATCGAGCGTGTGTTCTAACTAGTTAACCATTGAAATTAATTTGCTCTAGGGGTAGGCACATTTGAGCCTTCCTGAGCCAACTAGTGGGGTCATCACCCTATGAAGGGAGAGAATTCAATGCACTTCATATAGAGATGATAGTCATCAATAATTGAGTTATGAGAAAAAAGAAGTATTGGTTACATGTAGAAGAATACTCAAGGGAATAGGGAAAACCTTTGTTAGATATTGTGAAGATACCGTTAATTACAATATCTTATGTTAGTTATAATATTATGTTTATATGGGCTTAGCCCATATTTTCTTCATTATTCTTCATTATAAATATATCACCCTATGTTTATTTTCTACACAAGGAGAATTAACCCTGCACCTAGTTTTCACTACTTTAACATGGTATCAGGGTCATGAGTTTGAGCCTATCCTAGTAAAATCTTTTGTTTATTGGGCCTATTATGCCACCTGCTATTGGATTGCTATCGAACCACCCATTAATATCTAGTTTCACGTTCGTAATGTATATATACCTTGACGTGACGGGAGTGTATTGGAAATCCCACATCGACTATATATAAGGTGAGTTTACAATATATAAAAGGGTGCAAACCTCATCTTACAAGTCAATTTTATAAGGTTGAGTTAGGCTTAAAGTTTACTTTTTATCATAGTATCAAAGCTTAGGTTCTTTGGTAGTCTTATACAAACATTTTTTTTTTGTCGCCGTCGCAATCGTCGTCATTGCTGCCGTCACCAGAGTTGCCTTTCACAAATGGTATGAGGATCGTCAAAAACCTGGTTCCACTGCTTCTGTTGCACACACACGTACATCTATTGTTGGCCTAAATCAATCTACTTCCCTTGGATCTTTGGTTCTTGACTAAGGTGCCCTGATCATATTATGGTTAATAAATCCTTGTTTTCTTCTCTATCTTCTACGGGTTGTTTACCTTCGGTTACCATGGCCTATGGATCTAAGGTCTTATTCCGTGTTGGTACTGTTAATATGTTTCCTTCTTGTCCATTGATAATGTTCTTTATGTCCTTGAGTTTCCATTTAACATATTATCCATCAGTTGTCTCATCTGTTTCCTTGATAGTGTTATTTCTTTTACCAAAAGAAGTTAGTTAGTTGGTGTTTTGTAATCTGTCTCCCTTAAATTAGGCCTTTATTAGAAAGGAGGGCAGATTTTGAGTAGTACCAAACTGGACAATTCCCAGTGTGAAAGGAGTAGACTCCTTTGTGTATAAGTTTTTCTTTTGCAATCCAATAAACTCCGGGATGAATAAAGCCCTTTTTTCCTTCTGTGATTACAGAAAGCCTAACAACTAGTTCTGTGCATTTCCCTTTTTGGCCTACGAGAATACACCTTAAAAGGCTTTTCCATTATGGGCTGGACCTCATCATGTTCTGACTCTTGAAACGAAGGGACATTAAAGTAGGATGCAAATGGTTTATTTGCCTCCAATGAGCTTTGCTATACCTTGGCAAATGTGAGACCCATGACTGACACTTGAGCATCTAGGTTTAGGTTTAAAGTCAATGTTTAATTTAGTACTGTTTTGATTCTTTCCTTTTGAATGAGTAATATTACTGGGAAACAGTAATATTCGAGTTACCTTTATTTATGCAGGGTCAAAAGTCTCTTGCATTGGATACAGCTATTGGTATGTGGCAATTATTATTTGCTGAGAAGCAGTGGCCACTGGTTGATCATTGGTGCCAGTTCTTGCAGGTAATATAATTAATTTTTTTTGATACACCTTTTTAACTTTCTTTTATTTTTTTGGTAGATCAAAAATATCTTCTAATACTCGCTCATTTTACTTCAATTGAAAATTTTGATACTACTTAGGCTCGGCATAACAAAGCAATATCTAGGGACACATGGTCTCAGCTTTTGGAGTTTGCTAAGGTAAACTAATGGACTATTATACCTATACGGTGTCCTCATGATGTGGATATACACTTCCTATCTTGATATGGATTTATTGGCGCATGAATATTTCAATGAATGCTCTCTACTTGTGTACTGTTGGTCATGCTTGCCTGAGCTCTAAGACTAATTATCTAGAATGATAGCAAGGAAAAGGATATCTGGTTGTGTCTTTTACACTTTTTCTAATTGTCTGTGGTCATTTCCTCACGGTGAAATAGTATTCAAGCTACTTTACCTTGAATCATAGTTCTTTCTTCTAGTGTGACTGCTGGGGTTTATTCTAGGGTTATTATTGCCTTTTTTAATTTGTTTTGGGAATAAAGTGGAAATGTGGGGCAAACAGGAAGTAAACTGGAATATGAAATATGCTGTATGAATATTATTAGGGTTAAACGCTTTTACTGGCAAATCAAAAAGTTCTCACGATACTTTTTCAAACGAAACCACGATCTTATTGCATTTGACATCAATTGTTGCTGTAGTAATATCCGCAAGAAGAAGTCTACGATGTTGAAATTTTATTTTTCTAGTCTCCATCCTTGGTTTTGCTGCAATTTTTTGAAAAACAGAAAGATAATGAATGTCAAATCTTAGTTTTTTCTTAGTATCTGATAAGTTATACATGGGGAATATGTTTTCTTTAGGATGTGAAACGTGAGTTTTTCTACTCCAATATGCAGAAATATATTTCCAATAGTATTACAAATGCTTCTTCTTTCTACTCCCAACCCTAAAAGAGTAGCCAGGATATAAAAGACCTCTATTGGGTTTGGTTTTTACTGCTGACAAATTAGTATTATTATAAGCCATTTGAGTCGTAAAACTTTATCTTTATTCTTCTTGGTCGCCCACCACTTGATTTAGAGGAACTCTTTTTTGATTGTACTGTTTTTGGAAGTTACAACGCTGGTGCTTTTATCATAGTAAGTTGTTTAGTTTTATGAAGTAACATAGAACCCACTAATATATTTGTCATGTTCTTTGCAGACTGTTGGTTCAAATTTATCTGATTATGATGCTGAAGGTGCCTGGCCATATCTAATTGATGAATTTGTGGAATATCTGAACGAGAATGGAGTCATCCAAAATGGTCTCATCAACGATTCTAGTCTAAAACGGTGATGCATTCAGATTTCAGTAAATGGCTATTTAAGAGAATTTGATTGGTCTCTTGTGATGAGTTGTGCCATTCTGTGATTAAACTCCTCTTTGTTATTAAGTGGGATTCAGTCCATAATTCAAAAGAGGACATGGCTGCTAGAGCAAACTCATTCTTGCTAACAAGTAGTAGCATCGTTTGAGATTTTGTTGATATGGAATATGAATTTCCTTGGGAGTATTGTGGAATTAGTAACGGGAGCCTACTGATTCCACAGTGTTATAGTTTCTGGTCTCTCTTTATTTAATAATTAATTCTTGTACGATGTCTTGTTATATAAGAGACTTGTGTGATTGTGATTGGCTATCCTTGTTTCTGATCTACTTTCATCTTGTAAAATATGGCACCACGATATTAAAACATTCATGAAATACAGAAAGGGGGAATGGAACTATTGTGTGGTTTGTTTTCCTTTGAAGTATTCAGCACAGTTTCTTGCATTATTGGTTTTATATGCTCTTGTGTGTTTATCTTTATTTGGTTATTTAAAACTGCTCTAGATATGACACAAATACATAATATTTGAGGGGTAATATGAAAGACTTTTAGGTTCAAGGGACTTAGTAAATATATATATATATATATATATTTTTGAAAATTACTTATTTAAGAATTATAATTTTATAGATTAATACAGCTGATTACGGGATATGGGTGGAAGTATGATTTTATTACTCTTGGAGTACCGAAGAGGTTGCCTTGTTTTGACCACGTGGTCTTGTATATTTGAGTTCATACGTTTGAATGTATGGTTTTATGGATATGGATAATTTATGAAACAGATAGTGCGGGAATATCAATTTCTTTGTTATGGTTGGAAACAACAAAAGGAAATCAGTATTTGTTTAGCTAAAAATATATATTTTGTCCTTATGTTTTATAAAAATTATACATAAGGAAGTTATATTATATTTTGTTATATAGTATAGGAACAATATTTTACATAACTTTATAAAGTATAGGAACAATATTAAAAACTAATATTTAAATGTAGTTTGAGAATGATGAACATATTTAAATTTTTCTTAAATATGGTGGGAACATTAGAAAACATACATTTTTGTATTTTTATTGAAAAACACTTTTATGGAACTAGCATTAGAAATGGCCTTGATTAAGCCATTGGTCTATTGGCTCAATAACTCTTTTACAACTTTACTTTATGTTTGGACGAAGAATTTCAACAATTTCAAAAAATTGAAATACATTGTATTTGAATTATTTATAATTAAATTTCCTTAATTTCTTAAATAGTTTGTTTGGGTGGAATAATTGAATTGTTTTATATATTAATTTTTTCGTTTGGATAAACTAATTTAATTCTAGTTGACTTTTGATCTGGGTTAACTCCCAAAGATTCAACTTGGGTTGACTAAGCTTGATCTGTAGTTCGAGTCGTGTCAATCTTCAACTAGGATTGATTGATTTCAATCTTAAGTCTTTTTAGTCATTTGACATTGTTAAGGGAGGAATAATTTATCCCTTTACCCATTTCTTATATTTATAGTACATATAATTTATCTTTATAAAAAATAGAATATCTTATGTCAATTTCTTTTAAATAACAAATTAGAAAATATACACTTTAGACCATAATATGCATCTTTATAAAAGTATGTTTTATTTGAAGACAAATTTAGCATTATAGATTAGACAATTTGTTCATGTATTGATAAGACAAATCTAGCAATATAGACAAGCTTGTCCATAAACAAATTAGACAACTATATTGATGGCATATTAGATGAGTTTGTCTATTAATTAATTAAATGAGTTTCACAATACATATTTCTTGAGTATGAACATACATTTATTAGATGAGTATTTTCATATACTAATTAGTCGGGTCTAATCATATACTGATTAGACGAGTTTGTTCGTATATTGATTATACAAGTTTAGCAATAAACACTAACAATACATATTAGACGAGTATGTCCATATACTAATTAGACAAGTATAGTAAAAAACATTAAATGAGTTTAACAATACACATTAGATGAGTTTATCCATACATTAATTAGACGAGTATAGTAAAAAAATAAACAAGTAACCTGCATTGTGTGGATTTGCCTCAAAATGTGCGCATACCTTATGATATGTTCACTAACATGAATATTGTATAGATTTGTCATTAATTAAGTTTACTTTTAAGATGATCTTTCACCAGTTCTCAATTATGTATGACAACTTTAGTTACTTGAATTTAGTTTCAGTTGTTGTTTTAATTATATGCATTTGCTATTAAATTTTTTAATAGACTTGTACTTAGAAATTAGAGATTATAAAATTGTGTTACCTTTTATAAGAAATAGGCTTGTATAATTTATTATTTCTAATAATTTAATTAAATATAAATAAGGTTATTAAAATCACGTACCATGGTATTTTACATGCTATAACTAATGGAGAAAATTACAGAAAAAATAATTTCTTATGCAGGTCGTCTCACATGCTTGCCTGCTAAAGGTTATGTTGTGCGAGTCAGAAAAATTAATTCTCATTTCTTATGTGAGACAGCCCGATACACAGACTAGACGAGTTTATTAATATACATTAAATAGGTCTTACAATACACATTAGACAAGCATGAACATACACTGATTATGCGAGTTTGACCATACTCGGATTAGAAGAGTTTAATAACAAACACTATATGAGTTGTCCATAAATTGATCACACAAGTAATTAGACGAGTCTAGCAACATAAGACAAGTAATTAGACGAGTCTAGCAACATTAGACAAGTTAGTCCATACATAGAATAGACAAATCTATTAATTCACATTAGACGAGTTTGTCTACTCATTGATTAGACGAGTGATTAGATGAGTTTGAACATACATTGGTTAGAAGAGTCTCAAAATACATTGATTATACGAGTTTAACAATACGCATTAGATCGATTTGTCTATACATTGATTTGTATTTCAAATGAAAATACTCTACATATTTTTGCATAGTCTATCCTTTATAATTTAAAGAGTGCACTTTATATTTTTATACACATGTTATATCCTTTGTATTTTTATAAAGTCTACTATTTACATTTTTATAAAGATATTGAATTTCTAAACTTGCAATCATTTTGTATTCAAAACTTAATTATAAACTTAAAAATATTTACTATTTCTTTTCTCAACCTCTAAATCTCTTTTAATATAATATATATTTGCTAACATAAAAAGAACACATACAAACACCAAATAAGCACAATTTTAAAACTAGTTAATATATAAAATAGATCGAGAAAACACAAACATAATTAAGTATGTGAATTCACCTAATTTACCGATCTATGATAGATTGAGTCTGATTATGAAAATTTTCATTTATCAAAAATTAAGTAAGAGTTTATTCATTTTTTATCTCAACCCATGATTACTCAGATGATGTAAAATGAATTGACACTCTTAATTAGAATCAAATATTATTTAAAGTTAAAGTTCATCTAGCCATTTCTAATATCCAAAACGAGCAGTAAAAGTTATATCTATCAACAATTTATATAATCTGAGGCGTGACCCTAATCCATTATTAATTTAGAATAGACAGTGAAGCAAAGAAAGAAAAAGACAAAAGTTGGGATGGATATAGAAACAATTTTACAAGAGGGAAAAGTTTATTTTATTTTCTTTTTCTTTAAAATACAACAAAAGAAGCAAAAAAATCACGAAGAAAATTCTGATCGAGAGTCTCCATCATGATTCACTGTCATGATAGTTGGCGATGAAGCATGATGCACAATGCGATGTGATGCTATTTCATGGGTAACATCCAACAAAATGTGTCACTATGATTTGATGATTCATACGCGCGTGAAGCGTTTGTAGAAAACTGAAGATTAGAAAATTGAAGTTTAGTCCCTTCAGGGGTTGTTCTGGTGATTAACGTTGGTTCTTGTGAGTAACAATTCAAGGCAAAGAGTTTAAATCACAATACGCGTTTTCTTTTTCCATGCATGTCCTGTATGAAAATGCGTTGGTACTAGGTCAATCATCCAAATTATGTTGCCACATATAAAGTAGAAACCATTCGGTGTTGCTTTCTTTTCAACCTCGAAAATCATAATTTATTTTGAACCAAAACAAAGAATACGATAGGATTGTTTCGATATGTGCAAAGTTTAATATTACTTAGAGGGGAAACTAAATTTTTTTTATATTTATTTATTTTATTTTTCTTCTAATTTATCAGGACGTCCTTTAAAAAATAAAATTGTAATAAATTCATCGGGTTTAAAGTCCATAAAATATCCAACTCTGAGTATTTTTAAGGATTTAATTATAACAGTTATATATATAGTAATATTTTTAAAGATTTGTAAGTTAGTATTTAAGTACTATTATAAATTAATATGATTTATAATTACCGCTGAAAACACATGCACTTTGTATATGTATGTTTATTTTTTTAATAACAAAAAATAATAAAATTATTATTATTATTATAATTATAAAAATATATATAAATAATTTTTATATTTTTTATTGTAGATAAATTTAAATTATTTTGCAGGTAATTTGTTACTACAAAAAGTCATTTTAATTTAAAAAAAAATGGTCAAATAAAAAATTGATTAAATGTAAAACAATGACCACTTAAAAAGTAAAATTGGTATGACATTATTTTAGTTTTAGAAAAATAATTATTAAAAGGATAAAATAAAAAGAAAATGTGTATACCTAAAAGAAAAATCACCTCTATATAATGGTATATATTAAAAATTTATTTCATAGATATAAAAAACCAACAAATACAAGAAGTAACACATAACCTATATTTTACGATTTATATTTTTGGATAACTCAATTCCCCAATCCTTAATTTGCTATGAAAGAAATCACTTAATTGCATTTGTTGAGAGGGACTTAGTTTGTTTGAACCATGTACAACTAGTGGTTATCAATTAGAGTGTGAGTACTATCAAAGCTTTAAGTTGATAAAAATTCAGATTGCATCAAATTAGACGTTGTTCCTACAAGAATATAAAATCCAAGTATATGAGTACTATTTAATTAAATTAGAACATTACTAAAAGAAAGAACTTGATTGATTTACATTTTTTAAAATATAAATTAAGTTGAGACGTATAAAATTAAAGAAATTTACTTAAGATTTTTCTATAAAAATAAAAATAAAGCATAATTTAACCAATATTGTATTAGAAGTTAGTCCATGCACGTACATCAGATATTACGTAGCGTATGAATGCTTAATGATGCAAAAGAAGGTTGGACCACTAAATAAATAGTAGGCGAGTTTTGTGGTCAATTCTATTGTCTTTGACACATGTAAAAATGGGTTAGATAACGTAAATTAATAAAGTAGTTACCAAATTATAAAGCCAGGCCTTTTATATTTTCTTAAGGGATACGTAACGTATTATTCTCTGCATTTTGTCTCTTTCATTGTATAAAGACTTGACTAAGAGAGAGGGAAAAACCAAAAATAAAAATAAAAACTTAGACAAGAAAAAATAAAACGGTTAATAAATGGAATAAAATAGCCATTCATGTATGTAGTTGATGATGCTGCACTCCATGTGCAATGTGCGAGTATCGTGGTTGATTGGGTAAAAGATGTTTTATTCTAACCAAATATCACATCAAAGAATAAAAACAAATTAGATTAAATAATTTATGCTATTTTAATTCTTTTTTATTTTTATTCGCTTGTCTTTCATTTTTAATCTTTTAAGAAATTTATTGCATTTTAGGTATTTTGGGCTTGTAGGTGGAGTTTAAGGATTTAAAATAAATCTTTGTCGGATTAGGATTGTTTTGATGTGTTATGATCATTGATGAGAGTTTGCTATGTGTAAAGTAACCTGTGTGAGGTAAAGTTTGTGGAAAACACTTTCAAAATTTAGGAACGTTTATCTAAGTAAGGGGAAGCTATTTTTAAATTTAAAAATATAGTGCTATATATATATATATATATATATATATATATATGATGAGTTGTGATATGTGTGTGATGCTAGAATGTTATAATTTGTTGTGCAGAGAAAGATTTGAAATGATATTAGTAGGTGAGTAAAAATTTGAATTGATATATTATATGTAGTAGGAATGAAATTGTGTGATTTGGTTTAATTGAGTGAAAATTTGTGTAGTGTGTTGATATGTGATAAAAGGGCCGTGTAAGATTGGGCATATATTATGTTAGGTTAGAAGCTAAAAATATGTTTTGAATTATTATGTGATTATTTCGATATAATGTTTTGGTTGAATTGATATTGTTGGTTGTGAAGCTAGTTTGAATTGGTTAGGATTATTCAATTTGATCCATCTGATGGTTATTTTGAACTAAAACAAGACATTTTAAACTACAAAGAAACTAATGTTACATAGATAGTCAAGTTGGACAACCTATTCAAGTCAAATTGGGGGTTAAAAATTTGATACAATGCTGGGCGGTACCACAAAACTATTAGGTGCCATTCATGGGAACCTTGACGGTGAGAACTAGAGGTGTAGAGCATCACACGCTACCCTGGGATCGTTGAACACTCCCAAGTTAGTGGTTCTAATGGTCCATGGTGTCAGGCGCCACTTTGGGACTAGGGCATCAAGCATTAGGTGTAGGGGTTAGGAGCCACCTTGTTTTTGGGTTTTGGATACTCTTAGAAAAATTTGATGCTCGTTTTGTTAACTATCGGATCGGGTTAAAATTTGGATAGTTGGTCCAAGGCATATGGTTCTTTGTTTTGAACATTTGTATTGCCAATTAATGGTTTATGGTTAGAGAAATATATCTTGCAGTTTGGATATACTAAATAAAAATATTTGTAATATAATATTATGGTTATGTAATAAAATAAAGGGTTAAGTATGCTTTTAGTCCCTGAACCTTAACCCAAAATTGGAATTCGTCCCTGGCCGAAACTTTGATAAATTTTGGTCCCTAAACTTAAAAAATGAATGAATATAGTCCTTTTAACTCAATTTTGTTAACTTTTTTCTTAGGTTTCGAACGTATTTCTCAGTAAATATTGAGCCGAGAATGTGTCAAATGACGTAAACAACTCCAATATTAACATGAAACACATTCCACATGTTAAAAAAAGTCAACGTAATTGGGTTAAAAGGATTATATTCATTCATTTTTAAAGTTTAGAGACCAAAATTTATCAAAGTTTCGACCAGGGATGAATTCCAATTTTTGACCAAAGTTCAGGGATTAAAAACATACTTAACCCTAAAATAAATGATGTATTATTAATATTTCAATTTAATTAAATGACATGTGATGAGTTTGAATGGAAATAAGATACATATGTATGAAATGTAATAATTATAGATGAAAAGAAAGGCATGAGATGTGTGAATGATGTATATACTCTATTTTTGTTAAAAATCTGTTTTGTTTGATATGAATGTTTTGGAATGAGAGTGTACTGATTTCCTGGTAGGAATGCTACTATTTGGATGTTGTGTGGAGTGTATTGATGTCATGGTTTGAAGTGAGACTATCCTGACTCAATTAAGTAAATAGACTCACATAGAGAAAGATACTTATAGTGAGGGTTGGGTGAGGTCCTCGTTGAAAGATTTGGCATTGAGGGTTAAATTTACAAAGATGTGATTTACCTTGTTATACTCCTTGGTATGAATGTGGCCATGCAATGGCGAGGATGTGGCCATGGGATGGTTAGGGCCCTTGAAAGGTGAGGGTGAGTATAACAAGTGTAGGATCTTAAGTTCTAATCAATACTCTAAGTCTTCTAGAGGTTGTGTCTGATGTATGATGAGTATGAAAGTGCCAAGAGGGCCTTTATGATTATATTATTTCTTGTTTTGTACTGGAAATTTTATGTGTGAATATAATTATATGTATGATCTTTTATTATGGCCATAATGTAGAACTATTAGTATAATCTTAAATAACTTTAGCTTACGCTTCTCTTTTGTGTTTGTTGTGGTTTTATTCACCTACGATGAACGTATATTATACATGAGCAAAGAATAATGCATGTGAGGGGCATCAACAATGAGATAGCCCTAGAGGGGTGTAGATAATGGAGGGTAGTTATGATAGTTTTTGTTGTATTCCATAAAGTTCCTCTTTCTTTTGTTTAAGTATTATGTTTTCAAAAACTTTCTTCTGTACATTATTGAGGAATAATGTTATACATATAACATACCTATGTATATTTTATTACTTCATACCAATTGTGAGATGCTTTAATTATTAGAGAGATTCTACTAATTAGGGTGTTACATATTTGGTATCAGAGCAAGTCGAACCTTAGGTGATATATGGGGAGTGGATGCTATTTTTGTGTGTGTTTGTTTTAGTGATAGTTGTTTAAGAGTTCAGAATAATTCATCCTTAGAATGACTTGAGGGTTGTATGTTTGTTGTACCCTATGTGTATAAGTCTTTAAGTTTATATTGTATAGATGGGTATGAAACTGAAAGTATTAAGAAAATACAAAGTCTTGATGATGAAGGTGCACACTCATGACTATATCAAAGATGATTTCTTATTTTAGTTCTAAAAATTTGCGGGGAGAGAATAGTAAACAAAGGGTAGTTGGTATAATTTTTGTGTAGGAGAGTTGGTTTCAATACCAATTCTAGGCTTCTTTTCACCTCTATAGTTTAGGTTGAGTGTTTAATTGTAGTAGAGGAACCCATATTCAAGATCAACTTGACCTGTTTACCTTTACAATAGTTGAAAAAGGTCTTTGAGTTACCTCAAATGATATAAAATCGTAGTATCTTGCCTATCGGTGCTTACGTAACAAGGTTTGTTTATCTCACTCTATTCTACACTCAGGCAATGTTTCAGGCTTGGAAGTGTTGAAAGTTTGTTGAAGGCTTGATGTTAGAGTTGAAGAAGGCAATAACCCTAAAGTGTACGAAGGAGGTTGTAAGACCCGATGAATTTAAATAAATAAATAATTAATTATTTAATAAATGAGGGTAGTAGAAGCCATTAAGGCATTTAATGCGAAAGGTATGATGTGGAAAAATATTAGCTCAAGTGGTTGAGAGTACTTAGTGGTGTTGAGAGGACTTGAGTTCAAGTTCTAAGTGTGCTACTTGTATGATATTTTCTTATTTTGTTTTTTTTTGGTAAACGTGATTTGCAATACGAAATATGGCTTATAATTAAAATATATGCATTACTTTACTAGAAACATTGAATGGTTGAATGATGTATGTGTGGTTTGTTAATAGTAGGGTTGTGAGTTCAAATCTTAGCCAAGGCAAAATATGCTCCTTTTTACTTCTACATTTTTTATGCATTGGAAACCCTAACTAATGAAAAGGGATTTGAATAGGCGTAGAGAGCCTCTAATTATGGCTGAAACTTAAGCTCAAGCAAGGTAGGTAATCTAATTAAAGGTATAATATAGAAATTAAGTCCATTAAATTGAGTTTAATTGTAGTAAGAGAAAAGGTGGGGTAAATGGGATGTAAAGGCTGTCATTTTGTCGATTAGAAGGGAGAGAAGAAATTCAGAGCCACTACTATATTTAGAGAGGGAGTTATCACCAGAGTTGGGTAGAGACATAGTGGGAGATTTTTTGGAAGCAAGGAGAAAGGTTTAAGCACAAAATTCACTCAAGGGAAGCCTTAATCCAGGTTAGGGGAGTTATCTTGCATGTTAATTAAAATTGTATATATATATATATATATATATATATATATATATATATATATATATATATATACGTGAATATTTAATTGATGGACTGTGTTATCTACAATTGCTTGTGTATCACTTAATTCTAGGAACGTAGGGAAGAACCGCCTGGTTGTAGTTTTTGTGCCGCCAAGCGATGTATGGGATTTTAGCCTATTTTCTGGGCATGGCTATGGGCCGCCTGACGGTTAGAATGGTCTCGCCAGGCGACGTAAGCATTGTCTACGTGGTGCTTCGTGATTTTTTTTTATTTTTGTGTGAACTATGGATTTCTGGAACTGTGAATCATTGAATTAGGGTATTGGAGTTGTAAATACATTTTTGGGAAGAATAGCTAGTGGGTGAATAGATGTATTCCTGTTTTGGGGAAAATCCAAAATAGTTCACAACTCATAATTTATGTTGGAGTTTAAATTGGAGGAACATAGTAAGCATGAGATCTGTGATTGTAACGGAGGAAGGTTCACATTGAGTAATGCAGTGGGTAGAAATAATTGGAGTCTCCGTGGTAGGTTTTAATACTGGAATAAGATTGGTTCCATTGAGGAAAAGGCTATAAGGGTGATTGGTCAATGATTGAATTAGAGGTAGTCTGTGATGAAACTGAGAGATCAGAAACAAGTAAAGCAATTAAATTGTAAATTCTATATTTAATTCATGGAGAAAATGAGAGTATAGAGGTTTAAATCATTATGGTAGGGGGAATTAAAGGGAAATGATGATTTGGGGATTGTGTATTTTGGCATAAATGGTAAAGTCTAGGGGATATACCCAGTGGTAAATTGAATCAAAACGAGTCGTGAAATGGATGTGTATCTAAGCCATAAATAAGAAATTGTTCATTGTGTGGGAAGGTACAAAAGAAAATGAGTATGCTTGTAGGTATTTGCAGATACTTTATAATGTTGCATGTATTGTTTGACATTGTGTATTAATTGATTGTTGTGTGTGTATTGAAAATGAAAAGTATAGGACTTATGCTGCAGAGAATAGAACTAGAAAACGCACTTTTGGTGTGGCGCCTGGCAGCACGCGAGTGCTACACCAGGCGAAAGCCACGTGATCTACTGCTGTTGGAAGATTCGAGATATGGCGCCTAACGGTGGGGTTACGGACCACCAAGCGATATGCGTGAGTTGGGCCAGGGCCTAAGTCCATTGGGCCAGCGCCTGGCAGTCAGAATGAGCTCACCAGACGAAATTTTGGGGTGAACTATAACAGTAACTTGGCACCTGGCGACCCAAGGAGTGGCGCCAGGCGGAAATTATTTGAAATTCTGGGTTCTGGATGATGGCGCTTGGCAGCAGGGAAGTTTTCGCCAGGCGGTGACGGAGCAGCGCAACTCCTGTTTGCTGCCTAGCGCCTAACGGTGGGGGTTTGGTCGCTGGGCGGTTTGCTACTAGTTTCCGCCTAGCGGTGTCTAAGCGGCGCTAGGCATTCTGGTTGTTGTGAAATTGGTTGTTACTTAGATCAGTGGAATTGAAGGACTAAGTTCACTTACCTTTGTGTTTGGGCTTGATGAACTAAGTCCAATAGGGGTCTGGGATGTGCTTGGTGTTGGGACGCATGATGGGCATGGAATTGGTTAGTTCCCGTTGGCTACTAAGAGGCGAGGAGTCCTTAGTATGGTGATTACATGCGTCGGACGCACGATGGGCAAGGAATAGTTTTGTTCCCGTTGGCTGCTATTGGGCGAGGAGTCCATAGTATGGTGATTGTGTGCATGCCAAGGTCTGAGCGAGGCAGGCTTGGATGGTTTTCTACAGTTGAGGAGTCTGTGGGGCATGACTATGAGCGAGATAGGCTCGTAGGGTTGGACCACGAATGGGTTAGTTTCGTGGGAGCACAGTGAAGTCTCAAGACCTAGATTCATGCATATGACTCATGAAGGACTATGAGATCAGGGTTGGGTAATTTGAAATAATGGAATACTTACGTATGATTTAATTCTTGGGATGAGTGTCATATTTATTCCATATATATATATATATATATATGCATAGCTCACCCTATCCGTTTGTGTGTGGCGATGATCAGATAACTTGCTATCCGGGAGCAAATGATTTGACAGGTGAGCCAATAAATGCATGAGTACAGAGTGGGACTATATGGGGATTTGAAGACTTTATTAATCAGATATTTTCTTGTTTTCAAACAGTTGTATTTAATCATTTTATGGGTTGTAATAATTGTTATCCTTGAATTATTAAGGTATACGATTTTATGGTTTTAATTTTCCCACGTTTTGGGAATATGTGATTATAAATGAGGTTTTATTAATATTATCGTGTTTTATTTTATTTTATTTATTCATTTATATTTATTTAAAAGTAATATTCCTTAGGGATGTTATAGAGGTTCATTTCTTGTGGAGAAGACTAAGATGATGGAGAGCTTTGAGGATGAGTCAAGTAGGCTGGTGTAAAACCCGTGGAATTTAATTAATTAAATAAATAATTAATTAATAAATGCGGGTAGGAGGATCCTTTTTGGCATTTAATATTGATTGATGTGACGTGAAATAGTACTAGCTTAAGTGGTTGAGAGTACTTAATTGTGTGAGAGGACTTAGGTTCAAGTCTTATATATGCCATTTGTATGTTATTTATTTGTTATTATTTTTAATAATATGCTTGATCATGTTGAATGATAATATAATCACAGAATTATATTAGTCATCATGAAACATGAATTGGTTAAATGGTTATGCATTGAATTGAATATTTACATGGTTATGGGTTCGAACCTTTGTAAAACCAAATTAGGCTTTCTTTTTGTCAATTTTATTTTTGGCATGAATATGAAAGGGTAGAGAAAATCATAGCTGAATGGGCAGCCAAGGGAACAACCCATAAGTGATCTTGAATGGCAATTACACCTCCTTCTTAATGTCAATTTTTGTTTTAGAGTAATTAAGCTTAATTAAAACACAATTAAGTGACTTTTGAGAGAGAAAGAGAGAGTTTTTTAGCTTGACTTTGTTCTGCACATTAGAAAGAGTAAATTCATAGTGAATTGGTGTTGTGAGAGAGAGCATAAAAGCTAATCTGGAGGGAGAACTAAGGCAAACCATTGGGGACAAGGAAGGATCAAAGATGAATTAAGTTAAGCAAGGATTTCCGAGTTAGGGGAGATTTACACGTTAATCTTTACGTTTAAACATGAATTGCTTTATAAGTATGTGATGATTATACATGAACCTTTTTCTGTTTTGTTAAATTTTGGGTTTCTGGAAATTTCTAGAAACTGCTTGGCAGGCTATGCTTGACCGCCAAGCGACATTGATGTTTTGGCCTAATTCTGGGTTCCTGAGGGAGGAACCGCCAAGTGGCACATCCCTAGTCGCTAGACGACACATGTTGCTTACCTAGTTTTCTGGGTTCTGGTTGAATTGCCTGGCGGTGATGAACACCCGCCAGGCGACGCGAGTCAATTTTTACTCGATTTTAGTGTTTTGGACTTCCTGGGTGATTTCTAATCAGTGGAAAGGGTGTTTAATTCTTTAAATGATTAAATGGGAGTGAATTATTGTGAAATTATGATGTAATGAAGGAAGATTAGATGATTATGGCATCATTCTCGTATTAGGGTTGCGTAATGAGGAATTTGAATGCGTGATTTGATTCAAGTGAGAATAGGACTGAAGTGGTGTGTTTTATCCTAAATGAAAGTTTGGGTGTAGTAGTATGTATTAGAGTCTGATGAATTGGTGATAAAAGAGGGGTGTTCTGGGAATACTGCAGGTGCTAGAATTCTGGAAATTTTACTAGAAAAGGCATGCACCGCCTGACGGCACGGGGGTGCCAGCGCAGGGACAGTGCTGCTACGTGGCAGAAAGGTGCAGTTCTGGTTTTGGGAGGTTTGGAGTACAATGGTAGATGGAAAATTTATTTGGGTCGGGTAGTGTATAATTTTAAGAGTGAAGGAGATATGAGGAGGTGTGGTTACGTTGGAAACTTGGTGTAAATATTACTAAAGTCTGATTATGATATAATGGAAATTGATGACCAGAGTAATAGAGAGTATAATCAGTTGGGAAAGTAGTTAGAGGGAACAAGAAATTCATTGTAACGAACTGAGAATGATTGTTACTTAAAATCTGTTTTGGTATCAGGGGTTTTAAGACTTAGCTTAGGCTAAAGTATGGTGTAGTGGAAACCATGGTTTTGGATAATTATGTGAGGGAAGTTCAGAAACTGAACATTGGTGTAAAAGTATGAATGAAGTATAGATGTACACTTAGGTAGTGAATGAAGCAACGAAATTGGTACTACTAAAATCAGATTGGGTGAGGGCTTTACACAAGAATACAATAAAGTACAAGTTGCACTACTAGATTGAAAACCATACATGGAACCATATGGAGATAATTTAATTTATATGAGATTGGATAAGTCTGAATGACAATATGCGATTAAGTTTATGAATCATGTACAAGTGTTGAGGTAGCATTAGAGTTGACAAATTGTGCAAATTGGTAAAAACCAGTAAGCTTGCTGTACTAGTATAGTGTCTGGCGGTGTGGTGCGAACCGCTAGGTGAGAGTTGCAAAAATAGGGAGGCACTCAATGCGTGGTGCCTAGCGGTCATGAGGGTCCCGCTAGGAGATAACTGCAGACAGAGGGCACCAGAGGCACTTGGCGCCTGGCGGTACGTGTCCCCTACCAGGTAGTCTGGAGGCGAGCAGCACCTGGCGCCTCATGAGCAGCGCCAGGCGGTTTTGCTGCAACAGATTGTTGTTATGCTTGCTATGATGTGTGTAATGTACAAGGCTTCTAGGATATCTTAAAGGTCGGAACGTATCCCTTGAGTTGTGGCTCAAAATAACATCTCTTGAGTTGTGGCTCGGGATGGCGGATGAACACGAAGAACTCTTGAGTTGTGGCTCGGGTTGGCGAGTGTTGTCGGTGTGAGTGTGCTTGTTGTAGCCAGTACGGATGAGTCCAGATAGATTGCCCTCCTTAGAAATTAGCTGACGAGTTTGGTAGTCTTGGGACGTTACGAACTATGTTCATATTGGGAACTCCACTTGGCATTACGGTGTGTGATCCGTAGCATGATTTCCCGCACATGCTCTATCGGTTGTGACCGATAGGTATGGCCGCAAGACATCTTGAGGTACTCACTAGATGTACAACACGATTAACATGGTTATGGCCATGTGGTATGAAATCAAAGGAAGGAATTCCTTTGGTGTGACTGTGTGATATATATATATATATATATATATATATATATATATATATATATATATGTTTATTTTTTTAGCTCACCCTATCTACTTGTGTTTGGCGATGATTGTGTACGCGGTACACGAGAACATATGATGTTGCAAGTGGATCTGGTGAGGCTTAGAGTCGGAGCGGGTCTAAACTGGGATTCAAATTTTTAATCAGAGTTTTTATTATGTTTTGGAACAATTGTAATAATTTATGTTATTAAACTTGGATACTGTATTTAAGTTTTATAAAGTTTGGATTCAATTATTTTATAATCGAATAAAGTTTGAAATTTCTCACGTTTTTGGGAAATGGATTATAATTAATGAGATTTTAATTTCATATTTTATTTTATTATTTAAATCCGTAATATCCGGTAGGGATGTTATAGGTGGTGTTTCTCAAGAAAGAGAATCATTTGTTGGTAAGGGTAAGGTATCATAAGAGACTTACGCCAAGACCCAACAACATAAGAAGGTCGCTAGATCCTATCAGCAGTAGCAACAAAAATATCGACAACAAAAGGGATGTTTCTGGTGTGGAGGTTCACATGTGAGAAAGGATTTTGCTCGAGCTGAGGTGAAATGTTTTAAGGGCCAAAAGGAGAGGCACATCATTAAGCTCCATCCTCAAGGAGAAAGGTAAGCAAGTGCTACAAAGCTTAACCAAGGAGGGAAGGAGATGTAATGCCTTAAGTAACTTAATGAGTGTTTGCAATGACTGTTAATTTTTACATAAATGGTAGTTGTGTTAATTATTTTGTTTTTGTTTGGAGCAACACACTCCTTTGTGTCACATGCATGTATGGATGAGTTGGGGTTGCTTGTAAGGGAATTGGAGCTTGAGCTGGTGGTTTTCACTACAACTTTGGGTCAAGAGGAGACTACCTTGGTTTGTGTGGCATGTCTCATGGTGGTCAGGGGACACAAATTCAAAGTCAATTCGATTTGTTTTCCTTTACAAGGTTTGAACATAATCTCAATGATGAATTGGTTGTTTTCCAATCACATTCTTGTAGATTAGGTACCAAAGAAGTGGTGTTCCTTGATTCAAATAGGTTTTAGTTAGAGGTTGGACATTAGGTGTATGGGAAGTTGAAAAGTGGGGCAGAGTGTTATGTCGTTTTGAGTGGTCCCAGTGTTGGAATAGTTTCTATGTGTTTTCCAAAGTAGTTGCCAGAACTACCACCTTGAGGAGAGGCAGACTATTAACTTAGTGCCTGAAGTAGGACTAGTGTCAATAGATCCTTATTGGGTGGCTCTTGCCAAGGTAGTGAAGTTGAAGAAGCAGGTGGAGGAGTTATTAGAAGTACTAGTTTAAACTTAGTATGTCAATGTGTGGAACTATAGTTTTGTGGATCTTGAGGGAGAAACAATAATATGCCAAGCTATCTAAATGTGAGTTGTGGTTAAGGGAGGTGCAATTCTTAGAACATGTGGTTTTTGTTGAAGGAGTGGCAGTAGCCCTGTCAATGTGGAGGTGGGTGAGTCCTAAGTTTGTCATTGAAGAAAGGAGTTTCAAAGGTCTTAACGAATATTATAGAAGGTTTGTGGAGGGTTCCACAAGGTTGGTAACTTCTTTAACACAACTGACAGAAAAGGATTATTCCTTTGTGTGGACAAAGAGGTGTGGAAAGAGTTTTTAGGAAGTTAAAGAAAAGGTTTACCAATGTTCAAGTGTTGATCATGCCTGACATAGGAAGCCTTTTGAAGTTTGTTGTACGATTACACTAGGGGTTGGGGTGTATGTTGATACATGAGAAAAGGGTGATAGTTTATGCTTCTCAATAGTTGAAAGTTCATAGGAATAATTATCCTACTCACGTCCTGACAATTCTTGTGGTAGTGTTTGTTTTAAAAAAATGGAAGCATCTCCCTATATTGTATAATCTTTTACTTCTTTGAATGATAAAAGTGAACACCATACTAAGTAGATAACATAGTCAGTGTTGACATGGTTATGTCAAATAAAGTTTATGCATATTTCAATTTAGCAAGAATTGCAAGAGATATTTGATTGAAGCTTTCAACTTTGGCATGAATCTCTTAACAAAAAAAGTTTCTTCAGACAAAAGCTTTAGAATATTCTTCATGTATGTTAACTTGAAGTCTTGTTTTATACTTATCCTGATTGACCTTTAATTGCTTATTAAACAAAGCACGTGCTTTCATGATCCGCTCAATGTCTGTTAGATGCAGTTTCTTCATGTTGTCAAGCTTTAAGCTTTGTTGTATTTGAGCCCTCAATCAAAACATTTAGGGTGTTGCATTTTGCCTTTAACATCTTACGTAGTTTTGGATGGGAGGTTGAAATGGTTTAGGTGTAGGGGTTGCGACTATGGATGATTACCTTCTTATTGTTCAGTCTGAGCGAGAAGTACATGAATGTACTTTGGAAGTAAACTTCATCTCTTTATCTATAGAGCAAGAAGTACATGAACCTACTTTGGAAGTAAACTTCATCTCTCTATCTACATGCATATTCACAAAAGTGATAGATTTTTCCACTCTCCACCATTGTTGATTAAAAATTGAATGTAATCTATGCTGTCAATGTTTTTCCACTCTCCACCATAGGTTCAACAATATTTTTTTTAATTAAAAATTTCACAGAGCCTTTGGCCTCGGTTATGGTAAGAACCGAGGCCATATACCCCGTCAGTACCCATCTCACAGTGGTGGCTGCATCTAGTGACTCTCGTCGTAAGTATTCTACCGGTAGTGCAGCTGCTTCAAATTTTCAAACCGTATACGGTCTTGTGCAGTGCACCCCTGATTTGTCTGAGACAGACTACAATAGATGCTTGGATGGGTGTATCTCAGAAATCTCATCGTGTTGTCAGGGCAGGATGGGTGCTAGAGTTCTTAGACCAAGCTGTAATATTAGATTCGAAAGCGCAATGTTCTATAATCAAACTCCTAAACTAGACCCTGATGTAACACCACCATCTCCGTCTCCTCCTTCCTCCGTAGGTACTTGTCATTGTTAGACTTTTTGATATTTTATCATCCTTGAGGCTAGAAATGCCTCGCTCACCCAGCATAAAATTATTGTTTTTGCAGGAAGCAACAACCTGAAGACCGCTCTCACCCTCGTCGGTATCTATGCGTCCATAAACGGTTTCTTCAGCGTCTCAAGGGGCAAGGACACATACAGTGCCAACGCCATTGGGTAGTGTAGAGGTGACGCCGTGTATTTCCGACCATTGACAGCCGACGCCGCGGTGTCTCGGAGGCCATCCAGAAGCTTCTTCACCACTCGATTGAACTGATCGGCGTTGGGTGCGTCGTGGAGGTTCCAAACAAATGCCCACTCGAGCTTGTCGAGGTCGAGTCGGAGGACAAGGATGGTGGAGCAGGGCGCGTTGAGGGCGAACGAGGACTTGAGGCCGCCGACCATGAGGATCCGGTTGCCGTGGCCGCGAACAAGGCGGGGGCGCTTGAGGACGTCGAAGACGTCCCCCCATTCATGGCGCTCGAGGCGCGACCACGAAGGCGAAGGAGTTGCGGCGACGTTGCAGGAGAAAAGTTTCCACCGGTGACGGCTTGCGGAGACGGTGGCCGGAGCAGCGCAGTGGCAGCACATCGTGGTTGCAGAGCTTCGCGTGGTGGTGGTGGGTGGCTGGAGCAGCAGGTTATAGAGAGAAAGAGAGAGAGAGGAGAAATGCACCGCGGGGAAGAAAAGGGGGTTCACGAATTTTGAACCCTAATTAAACTATATGGCCTCGGTTCAATTAATAACCGAGGCATATAGCCCTATTTGGCCCCGGTTCAATGACACCCGAGGCCAAAGACGTAATGGTTAGTGGCATTTTTGAAATATCCAGCCACATTTTTGGCTTCGGGTCTTTGGAACCGAGGCATATAACCCTCTTTTGGCACCGGTTTTTTTGAACCGAAGCATATAACCCTCTTTTGCTTCGGGTTTTCGCTGAACCGAGGCATAAAAGTTGCCTGAAATTGTAAAAATGCCACCGTGCCATTATATGCTTCGATTCCTGACCAACTAAGACATATAAGGCGAGGTAAAAAGCAAAATTTGTACTAGTGTATAAAACTATCATCTAACATCATAATTTTTTTTTGAAAGTTTGTAAAAACTTTTAAAACATAATTCAATCCTCAATTCTTGTGTTTCATGTGTGTAAAATAGGTTTCATCTCACTTTGTATTATGATTTTGTTAATGGAATTTCTAACAACCCTCGTATAATAAGCAAACATGAAATTAAATATTTTTGACTAGTACAATAAAAATTCAATAACAATTCTTGTTGAAAGTGAAATTATGTTTGATTGAATTTCACAAAACTAGTAAAACAAAATTTAAATCCTATTTATATTCTCATTTTGATGTGACTAATCAATGTGAAATATTCCACGATGTAAGGGTATCATGAATATATATATATTATTATTTTTTTTCCTGTCATGTATATTATGCAGCCATATTATGCTATTTCAATTAACCTAGATGAACCATGGTAATCAGGCTCAGCGTCCAGGTGTCTAATTGCACGTGCAACTCATTAGGGAGTCCTTGATTTGACTACATCACTAGTTTTTATATTAAATCCTTTGAAGCTGACTCCTATCCTTGCCTCCAAAAAAGTAAATGAGTGAACAAAATTCATGATGGGCTAGCTGCACCTCACTCATCCACCACAAACATTTCACCCACCATCAGATTAATGTTATTCACAGTACTATACTTCTACCTTCAAAATAAAAATTCAAAACTATGATTTTTCTATTTTGGGAAAATAATTAATAAAGTATTCTTTTTTTTAATTAATCAATGTTGCTTTTACATATTCAAATCCAATAATTAATATGGAAATAAATTATAAATGTATTTAACATACTTAATACATTTTTTATTATCATATAAATAATACGTTATGATTACGTTTGTATCCTTAAATAAAATTTTGTTTTTAATTTATATTATCATTTAACACTCATCATTATATATGTGTGCCAAAAGGTGAAGTGGCCATCATAAGTAATATTCATTTGTATTCGTGTTACAATGTTAACATACATTCAATAAATTATTTGAAATTTGTAAAGTAAATATTTGTTATTGACCTTAAAATAATCTTTAAACATAAAAAAAAAATTATTATGGAGGGATCTAAACAAATAATATTTACAGGGATCAAAACTGTATTTTTTTATTATATAAAAATTAAAGTAAGTAATTTTAATTTTTTGAAGAATGAAATAAAGTTTATTTTTAAATCGAAACCAAAGCACACTAATTTTAATATATATGTAGATATAAAAGGAAATTATCAACTATATATACTGTATAGCTTTTATTATATATGACACCTTCCACCAACTCACCTGTAAATTGAATGAGAATTATTGCATAGCATGACAAGGCCATACGATGCCTATGATAAAAAGCTTGATTCCGTAAGACAAAAGTCATCATGTTAAAGGCTAATCTAATGTAAAACCTTGTATAATGACAAACGATGATGTAGGGGTTAATTTTTTTCAGTATGTATAACCCTTGATTTGTTATCGCGATAATATTAACACTGAAATTAGTATAAACTATACTTTTTATTTGACTCCAAAAGTCACTTCATATCAATTGTTTAACCTGGAAAACAAATCTATGTTGTCGTGGAACTTTTCTATCTAATCGGTGAATGTCTTCTCAGTTATTTCTTCTTACTTCTAAGTTACCATCTGAATCTGGTTTCTTTATTTGGTTGTAACATTCAGATATCCTTGTCTCTGCGTATAAAGTTCGTATAAAGATCTCATGAGAGTCAACAGAAAAATCTGGGGTTGATAAACAAAAGACATTATTGGTGGATATTACACCCAACAATGTCGCTTAAAGATCAAGTTAAAGCTGCACAAAAGGAAGAAAATATCATAAAAGTTAAAAATAAGTTGTAAACATATCTTAATCCCTTGTTATTAGAATAGGTAAAAGAAACGGCATTCTAGATGTTAGGGATTTTAAATGATGTCATGCACACGTGATCAACATAATTATATATATTTTATGTGGCTAAGACCATTAGACGGTCATCAACTTTTGTTTTGTTCTAATTAAACATGCTTAGCAGAACGATCAGTCTTTGTCATGGGTAAGTACATAGAACCAGTACACTATTTGTCAACAACTTATAATATAAAGAAAAATATCATTTTAGTTTATGTACTTTTTTTTTGTTAAGTGAGGTGTATGTCTTTTTATTTTTAATTGAAAAAATAATCTTTAAACTTTTCAAAACATAAATAACTAATTTTTCTTCATAATATGATTTTTATATAAAGTTGAAAGAGATATGATAATCATTTGATAAGCTGCCAAATCATTATAATACTATTGAAAAATATGTTTTTCAGGACCATTTTAATGACGGTAAATGTGTGTTGTTGAATGTGTGGTTTTGCATACAATTTAGTTGACTCTTGATTTTAATTGGATGGAACAGTTGGAACATGAGAAATTAGCACGGATTAGTGTAATTGGAAACTGAATTGGTATGATATGATGTGAATACATTGAGAAATCTGTTAAGTGATTATGTAGTCACTCTGCTTGCAAGTGTTACAATGTTTGTTTGGTGAATGATGGTTTTGTTTGGTTTGATAATTGGATGAGACGGTTAGGTTTTGAGCAATTGGTCTAATTGATACATTTTGAACACTCTTTTGGTATTCATTTGAGTTAGAAAAAGGTTGAATGTATCCAGTTTGGCTAATTGATCAATCTAAACTCTCCCATTCAATGTAAAATTTTTGTGATGACGTTCAATCGCAATAGGGGTACTGTGCACCAATTCACATTTTTTCAAGTTTGGGAGCATTTTTACTCCAGATTATTGGGCTGGATGTGCTGTTGAGCGGTACTTTGACAATAAGCTCCTAGAGTGGTTTTCACTAGGTGAGGTTTTGCTTGTTGGACAAAACCAGAATAAGGAAGCTCACTAACTTTGTGGCGCTATTACCAACTTTGTTGCTGAGCGAAATTCTAAAAATTTAATCCAAAGAGGTTCTAAGGGACTTGGCTTTGAGCGCTTGTCTTTCTCGATGGGCACCAAACCTCTGTAAGTGCAGCATTGGGTGCACCTCTCTATTACTGGGTGCTATTTCTGTTATGAGTAATTTTATGTTTTGTTTTTCATGGATTTAAGATATTGATGGTTATCACATGCTGTATTTGTACTACAAGAAAAATTGTCTTTACCGATGATAGTAATCCGTTCGTAATGACACAAATCTGTCGGTAAATTGGTATAAGCGATGGACTACCGACGACCAGAAATTTGTCAGTTAACGCATCGTCGATAATAATTTACCGACGAATGCTTGAGATTTGTCTGTATTTATTGGTGGACTCGTCCTTCGCAAAAACCATCAGTTATTACCGACGAATCAATCCTTCGGTAATTACCGATGACCTAATCCTTCAGAAACCACAAACGTTCATGCTTTGCCATTACCGACTGATCAGTTTGTTGGTAATTACCGAAAGATTTATCCGTCGGTAATGACAATGTATAAACGTATGTAATTTCTGACGGATTTGGCCGTCAGTAATCCGTCGATTTTTAAATAACATTTTCCAGTAACATTTGTTTATTTAACATTTCCCAATTACCTGCATATAAAAGACTCTAACACAAGTTGGCCAGCCCTATAAAGTCTTCCTTTCTTTTTTCCTCCAACAGTCTCAATCCAACACCTAGTCCTGATATTCTTGTCCTGTGTGGGATCAACAGAGGATTGCTCATGTGTTCCATCAACACCACATGATCGAGCAGTCTAGTCCACACATCATTCGGGATCTATTCTGGCCTTTCTCTAGCCATTCCGGCGTCTCTAAAGAGTTCAGATAAACAATGAGAAGCTCTGGTGTTGAAATTTCTCTTAATTTCATTTTCATGCTTTGGTGCCCATTGAACTCTCCTCTATAACATAACAAATAAAACATTTAAAACATTATAAGTATATTAAGCAGTTAATAGTAGTTAACAACTTAATTTACATGTACAATAAGTAACAACACGTTACCTTAAAACGTTGCCAGAAATGGTCCTTGTCTTTCTCAGGTATTGATCCCCATGATGGCCAAGGATTAAGAAATTTTTGCTTGATTGTCTGTGATGCAACTCTTGATGGAAAAAACCTAAAAGACTTGGAAAATTGTCACAAGATGAAAGAAGTTATATAATACAAACAATTAGAATAACTGAATCAAAATATTACCCTCGACCGACAAGTTCAATCATTGGGCGGTCATGTAGAGGAGGGTCCTGATCTTCATCACTAGGATCACCTGTAGATGTTGGTGCAACTATATCACCTGGAACTAGGGATGGTGTACCGTGCTCACCAACAGCAGGAGATGGGCCACCAATCGAGGCTAGGGATGGTATAGTATGAGGTGAAGGGGATGCTGTAATGTTTGCAGAAGAGGTATGTATCCCTGTGTGTGGAACTGAGGAAGATGAGGAAGGTATATGTGAGGGTGGTACAAACGGGGATGTGGGAGCAATAGGGGTATGTAACTCTGTGGGTGGAGGTTGAAAAGATGAAGACGACATATGAATCGCCGGGATAGAAGTAGGGTTATGTAACCCTGTGGGTGGAGTTGGGAAAGATAAGGATGACATATGTAAGGCTGACATAGATGTGGTGGGTCTGAGTGGAATCCGAAGGACATAATTATGACGTCTCTTTCTTGGTTTTACTATACCTTTCCCCTTGTCAATTGAGGGTGGGGTCGAGGTGGATCTCCCGATGACATCGCATATGAAGTTTACGATATAAGTGGCAAACATTTAAGATAATGTATGATAACAAACAAATATAACAACAACTTAATAAACTATTAATTAGACATAGCATGTGAAAATATACCAATACAAATTACAATTATCAAGTTCTAATGAAATGAAACAAAAAAAAGGACCTTATCATTAAGTTCAATCATTGTCATCCTCATCGTCCTCCACCTGTTCCTCCACTTCTTCTTCAGTATCATCTTCATCTAGCTCTTCTTCTTCCTCTTCCTCTTTTTCCTCTTTTTCCTCTTCTTCGTCGTTCTCCTCCTCTTCTTGTTCCAACTCTTCATCATGACCTTCTATGTGATGAAATCCAAATACACGTTCTACTTCAATCACTTCATTGGCATGTGACCTTTCATCAACTTGGTAAGGGAAATCGTCTTCCACCTCATTTGATTTGATGCGACCTCTCAACTTGGTTTCAATTGCAACACACCAACCACAGTTGTCTTTTCGAGATGGTGGATATTGTACATAATATACTTGTTTAACATTATATGCCAAAATAAATGGATCATACCTTGAAGTCATGTGAATGTCCACAATGTTATATTTAGGATCCACTCTTGTACCTTTTATGGAGGGATCAAACCATTCACAATAAAAAAGTATAACTTTCTTCGGTTTATTAGAAGTATTGTACTCTAGTTCATATATTCTATGAATGATCCCATAAAAATCATCTTCACCTCCTTCGGTAAGGCCCTTGACATGAACACCACTATTTATAGTCTTTTTCCCTTTGCTTCATGCGTTAGTATGGAACTTGTACCCATTCAAGAAGTACGTGTGCCATTCTTTGACACATTTCATGGGCCAATTTGACAAATCCCTTAGGGTCTTGGTTCCTAACACTTAATGGCTCATTATAAACCTACAAATATAGAAAGATAGATGTAAAATTAAGATACATTAAAATCCATGTGTTGTATAATTAATGGTATAATACATACTTGATATTGTAACCATTCAGGAAACTCTGAATGAATACGAGCAGAAGCACTACTTTCAGGTATTTGCAAGGACATAAGGAATGAGCTGACAAAAATAAATTCCAATGGTAAATTTTTAGAGTCTTATATATAATTGACCACAAAGTTGTTCACACAGGAGGTAGTTACATACTCAAGATATGGTTTGACTTCAATGCAATTGATTAACACATGAACATGAATAGATTTGAACTCTGCATCAGTTAACCAATGAATCAATTCTCTCCCTGCGTGACAACCTTGTTGTTGAAAAACAGACAACATTGACACATCTTTTTGACATTTAACTTCTTTTCTCCAATTGTGTGGTGACAACATGAAGTTGTTGAAGTAATGAGAACAAAAGTATGTTGTCTCACGGTGTAAATAAAATGCACAAATAGAACCTTCAACTCTGGCTTTATTTTTTATTAATCGTTTTGAATCACCCATGAATATATACAAAGAAAATAATACATCATGATGAAAAAATTGGTGACAAAATTAATTATAAATATGAGGGAAGTTATTTAGTACCTTTCAAATGGATACATCCATTTGTATTGCACTAGTCCACCCAACAATGCTTCATGGGGGAGATGAATAGGGAGATGTTCCATGGAATCAAACATTCCAGGAGGGAATATTCTTTCTAATTTAAGAGAATAATTGAAATATTTTCATCCATTCTTCTTAGGGATTCCTCTTTTAATGTTGTAGAGCACAAATCTTTGAAAAAATGACTAATTTCAGTGAGAGGATTTAAAACATGAATGGGCAAAACACTAAATGCAATAGGAAGTAATGTCTCCATGAATACATGACAATCATGACTTTTCATCCCATGAATTCTTCCCTTTTCAACATCAGCACATCTAGCCAAGTTGGAATTATAACCATCTGGCATCTTAAGTTCCTTTATCCACCGACAAACTGATTTAGCTTCATTTGTGGTTAAAGTGTAATTTGCTTTAGACTTTATTATTTTGCCATTATCTTGAACCTTCAACTCCAAGTCTTTTCTCTTGCAATACAATCCTAAATCCCTTCTTGCCTTCTCATTGTCCTTTGTCTTTCCCGTCACATTCATAACAGTATTAAATATGTTATCAAATAAATTTTTTTCTATGTGCATTACATCAAGATTATGCCTTAACAAATTATCTTTTCAATATGGAAGATCCGAAAAAATGCTTCTTTTTGTCCAATTATGCCACTCTCCATATCCATCTATCCTTGTTACACCACTTTTAGTGACTTTTGGAAAATGTTTCACCCTTCTCCAAACTTGTAATGGTGTCAACCTAGGAGGTGGCCCATTTGTTTCAACTTGGCCTCTTCGAAAGGCTTTAATATTTGTCCTAAAGTGATGGTCACTAGGTAAGAACCTAATATGTGAGTCAAACCAATAACTTTTGCAACCATAATTTAACGTGAATGACTTATTGTGCTCCATGCAATGCGGATAAGCTAATCTACCATGTGTGCCCCAATTAGATAACATCCCATTAGTAGGGAAGTCATTAATAGTCCACATCAAACATGCCCTCATCATAAAGTTTTGTTTCCTTGAAACATCATAGGTCAAGATACTAACCCATAACTTCTTCAAATCATCAATTAAGGGCTCCAAGTAAACATCAATAGAGGCCTTTGGATTGGATGACCCTGGTATAAGAAAACTCAAAAACATATAAGGTTTTGACATGCACCTTTCAGGAGGAAGATTGTATGGAGTAATAATCACGGGCCAACAAAATATGGTGAAGATGAAGCCTGAATGTAAGGGTTAAGTCCATCTGAACATAGACCAAGTTGCACATTGCGTGGATCAGACACAAAGATAGGATGTTTACGATCAAAGTGCTTCCAGGCTTCACCATCACATTGGTGGCGTACCTTTCCTTGGCTTTGGTTTTCATGATGCCAACTCATATGTGGCGCGGTTTGCATAGAAGCAAACATTTTTTTGTAATCTTGGGATTATAGGCAAATAAAACATTGACTTAACTACCATTGGTTTTTTTTCGCTTTGATCCTTGATGAAATGGGTGATATATTGGTTTGTGACAAAATTTACATTCAAGCAATGTTGCATCTTTTTTTCCACTATCATTGTCATAAAAGAGCATACAACCACTCACGCAACAATCAATCTTTTTAGCCTCCAACCCCAACTTTGATACTAACCTCTTAGCGTCATAATAACTTTTTGGCAAGCTCATATTTGGTGGTGTGAGATCTAACAAAAGTTTGGTGAAAGTCTCTAAGCATTGGTTGGAAATATTCCAATTAGACTTATAAGATAGAAGTCTAACACATACTAACAATTTAGAGTCTCTTGCCCCTTCAAATAAAGGTTGATTTGCCTCCGCCAACAAATTATAAAACCTTTGTTTGGATTCATTAGGATACTCTTCTAAGTTAGTGTCTTTGGGTTGTTGGTTTGATTGAAATTGACACAAAGCGTTATTGACCATCTCTTCCATGTCACATAATTGCTCCATTTCAGTAGTATGTACACCATCTATAGTGACAAAATTATCACCTTCATTTAAATCAACAATTGGCATATCTTCACTGTATAATGTCCAAATCCAGTAATTTGGTATGAAACCTTTTTTATAAAGGTGAACTTGGACAATCTCATCTGTCAAAATCCTTGTACAGTCACACTTAATGCAAGGGCATCTAATCCCACCTTCAAGTTCAAAATATCTAGATTATCTTCCTACTCGAACAAACTCTTCAATGCCTAAGACAAAAGACTCCTTCAATCCCCTTCTACCATTATAACTATGATCATACATCCATACACGATTCAAAGGAGGTTCGCCCATGTTCTATACCATAATAAATGGTTTAAATTAGAATGTAATGGGGAGAATTGAAATAAAGTGGAGACATATATGTCTCCATGTATTGCTTAAGATCATGACATTGTGGGGATACATCTTACTGATTAAGTAAGATATCCAAATACTAACCAAACTATAATGTCCTAATTGGAATGCAAGTCCTATGACTATGCAAACCATTTTAGCTAAAATTTTCTTTCTTGTTGTCTTTATTAGTCTATTTTTAGATTTTTGAGTAATTGACTTTATTTTAAGCTTCATTTTACCATTTAAAACTTTGTTGACACTTACTTTACATTTTCATTGACTACATTAATTGGTGTTAAAACCTAGAATCTTTTAATGGGATAGGAAGTAATGTCGTGGCCTGACAATTGAAAGTGCAAAGTGCAAAATGCTTTGCTAAAAATCATAATGCAAATAGGATACACTAAGACAACAACATCATTTCATAATCAGTAGCACCTTTTATACAATGACAACAGTAAACCAACACTTAAATCGGTATCATGACAATACTTAGCAAGAATCACATCAGGTGGAAAGAAATTATACCTCACAAAAGGTACTAGGCAACCTTTTAGGGAAATCCTTCCTTGCCACTGTGATTTACCTCCAGATCCACCCTCACCCTTTCCTACCCTATCATAGTGCATAAATAAATATTAGACTTCATGCAAATGACTACAAAAGTACCTATAAAGTACACTACAACTGCAAAAATTTAGAACTGGGGATAACTACTACATAAAAATGTTATAAAACTACTTGGACAACTTCTAATGAGTAAAAGTAAGGTGGAGAACAAATCACAAATCAACATTAACATGGGAATTAAAATCTGCCTAGTCAAAGCCTCCAAAATGAACTACAAATTGTTAAAATGAGCTAAGACATCCCAAATCAGCAAAGGAAATATGAGGCAATGGAACAAACACATTGTAATTGGTATATGAATAAGGAAAACTAATGTAAAAGTTTGGAATAACATTCTGCACGAAAATTGATGTGTGGAGACCCAAAATTTAAAAATTTAAAATAAAAAATGGGCATGAAACAAGGAGCACAATAAAATTGTTATAAATAGCACCAAGGACTACTCAACAAAGTTAAAATGACTAAAGGAGCCTAAGGAACAACTCAAAACTGAAATCCCACCTATAACTTAAAATTTCACTACCTAAAACCTCTAAAAACACCATAAAACTAGGCTAAAACTAAGTTTATACCAAATCATGGGTAGAACTACCACTAAACTACCTAGACAAGGTTAAAATGACTTAAGAAAACTTAATCATAAGTTACAAACTATCTCTTAAATGATTTACCAAAAATCACTACCTAAAACCAAGACTAGTCTACAAAATTAACCCAAATGCATATGTATGTACTAAGCTAACCTATGCAATTGTAATCCAACTATCCTAACAAGTTTCTATTGGCAAAAAATGACTACAAAACAACTATCATTGAGGAAACTAACTAGAATTGAAAATGTAGCTACCTAAGACCTAAAAGTACCACTAAAGTACACTAAAATTGCAAAAAATTAGAACTGGGGTTAACTACTACATAAAAATGTTATAAAACTACTTGGACAACTTCTAATAAGTAAAAGTAAGGTAGAGAACAAATCACAAATCAAGATTAACATGGAAATTAAAATTTGCCTAGTCAAAGCCTCCAAAATGAACTACAAATTGTCAAAATGAGCTAAGACATCCCAAATCAGCAAAGAAAATATGAAGCAATGGAACAAACACATTGTAATTGGTATATGAATGATGAAAACTAATGTAAAAGTCTAGAATAACATGCTGCACGAAAATTGATGTGTGGAGACCCAAAATTTAACAATTCCAAATAAAAAATGTGCATGAAACAAGAAGTACAATAAAATTGGTATAAACAACACCAAGGAACTACTTAACAAAGTTAAAATGACTAAAGGAGCCTAAGGAACAACTCAAAACTAAAATCCTACCTAAAACTCAAAATTTCACTACCCAAAACCTCTAAAAACACCATAAAACTAGGCTAAAACTAAGTTTATGCTAAAACATGGGTAGAACTACCACTAAACTACCTAGACAAGGTGAAATTGACTTACGAAAACTTAATCCTAAGTCATAAACTATCTCCTAAATGATTTACCAAAAATCACTACCTAAAACCAAGAGTACTCTACCAAATTAACCCTTTTGTATATGCATGTACTAAGCTCCACTATGGAAGTTTAATTTAACTATCCTAACGTGTTTCTAATGCCAAAATATGAATAGAAAACAACTCACACTGCTAAAACTGACTACAACTCAAAATCTAGCTACCTAAGACCTAAAACTACCACTAAACTATGCTAAAACTCCAACAATTTAGAAATTAAGTAAACTAGTACACATAACTCTTATAGAACCACTTGGAAAAGTTCCAATTATCAAAAGAAAGGTTGAGAACAGATCACAACTCAGAATTAACAAGCTAATTCGAATTTGCCTAGTAAAAACAGAAAAATGAACTAGAAATTGGTCAAAATGAGCTAAGACTACCAAATGAGCAAATGAAATGTTAAGCAATGATGCAAACACAATTTAATTGGTATAAGAATGATGAAAACTAAGCTAAAAGTTAGGAATAACATGGGAAACAAAAATTGATATGTGGAAGCTAACTTGTGTGACTTAGTTTATGCATAACTAGTCTAGTTAAAGAACTTAGTTTATGTTTTTTTTCATTGAATTAGAGTGACTAACTTGTGTGGCATATTTTGATGCAAAAATAGTAAACCAAGGGCAAAAAGACTTACAAAAACAATGGCAAAAGATGCATTAAATTGGCTGAAACTTTGGTAAGTTGACCATGAGTTGACTTTTTCATATTCAGTCCTAAAGCTTGTACTAGCTATTGAAGACTCAAAAAGGCATTAAATGGAACTTGTGTTGAGGTAGAGAAACATCACAGATGGTGGGAAGTGAAATCAATGAACTAGATTTTAGGTTTTGAGTGTGATATGCTCATTTTAGGTTTTCTAGACTACCTAGAATTAGGATTTTTATTCTCTACTAGTTCTTTAGGAAAATTCACTGTTTTAGTAACTCATTAGCATCATATTAACCATTTCTAGATGATAAAATTATGCATTTGCACACTGCTACACGTTTTGACCCTTTATCACGCAAGCATGTGCATGATAGACTTAGTTTTCCTACTTGAAAGTGGGGTTTGGATAGTGATTTCGTGAACCTATGATTGTTGGAGGGTCCTCACCATTTATTCTACACATTTCATCATATTGAAACGTGTTCAAGGTATTTACAACACTTGAAAAGTGAGCATCTAGTTCATTTAATGCAAGGAAAAATGAGCAAAATGCAAATGTATATATAGAAAGCAATTTGCACGTTTTTAGTGGTTTTGAGACTACTAATTCTTAGTTTTTAAAAATCTTCTACCATTTTAAAGTGTTGTATTGGAGAATGAGAGGTTGAATTAAAAGGACCAGCCATATGAAGGACCTAGTGTTGTTGTTGGAACCTTGCTTGTTGCTGCCATATGAAGGACCAGCCATGTTGGAGTGATAAGAGGTGAATTTGATGCTGAATGGACATTGAAAGTTGGAAAGTGAGGATCTCTAATAGTCATAAGATGACTTAGCATCTAAGACAATTGGCTACCACTTGAGAGGGACCTAAAATGTAACATTTGGAAGCACCACAGCTGATGCACTTATTTGGGACTACTTTGACTACTTTGGCTAGCACTTGAGTGTCTTGATAAGCACAATAACAACCATCATTGAGATTAACTATGATTTCATCTTATAATTTGGTATTAGTTCATTGACATCACTAGTTAGTGTGGGATTTGCTATCTTTTTAGACTTTTCCTTTGAAAGAATTAAAGAAAGAATACTTGATAGTCTTGTAGCTGTTTTAAGAGTCCAACAAGTCTGTTTATAGTCCAACAAGCACAAGATACCGACTGCATCAGTGTTGTGCTAGATCAATTTTTTATCTTCAATATGTAAAAAATTAAAAAAAATAACAAAACAACATAGGAGACAAGTTTTTCTTGATACGGTTCAACATAATTTCTTCATACAACAATCAATTCATACCAACACACCAATTAATTTAATTCTTGGTACGGTTCACAATAATTTCTTCATACAATAATCAATTCATACCAATTCATACCAATACAACAATCAATTCATACCAACACACCAATTAATTCAAACCAAGATAGCACCACAAAGAGAAATTGAATCGATTTCACTGTCAATTGAAGAAATTCCTACCTCTCCTCCTCGATTGTGTGGTAGTGACAACGGAAGGCTCCTCCTCGATGACCGGTGCTTCCACTACCCACGACAACGTTCCTCCATGACAGAACTCAAACTTTCACTACCCACGATGACAAGCTTCCGCAATTAGACTCAGGCAAAGAACCTCATGGCAGATGACGGTGGAAGGCAATCATGGCTTTGATTAGTCTCGTTGGGGAGTAGGCATAGTGGGTGATTGGCATAGTGAGTGACTTTCGTTTTTGTGGCCATAAAGAAGAGAGAACTGAGAAGAGATGGGAAAATGAAAATGCAAAGAGGGAATCCCAATTTCGTAATTCTGATTTCATCGACGACATTATCGACGCCCCAGATCCATCAGTAAATCTGTCGGAGTAATAAAAGACAGACATTACTGATGGCCAAGATCCGTCGGTAAATAAACAAGTGAACATCCATCGATAAATCCGTCAGTAAACACATCCAACAATTTCATCCTGTACATTACCGATGGATGTTATCCATCGATAAATTCAATATATGTATTCGTCGATAACTCCATCGGTAATGATCAGTTACCGACAGATCTGAATCCATCGGAATTACTCCGTCGGTAATTAGCGTTTTTGTAATAGTGTTGGTTTATAAGGTAACAATGGTATGATTTTGAAAATTTTGAGCGCATTCCTAGGGATCCCATTGAATGTGTGATTCTTCAGGATGTGCATTTAGGAAAGAAGTGTTCCATCTTGTGAAGTTATCCTACATATCTACTAATCATCTATACTGATGTAGAGGAGGATGATTAAGTCTATGAGAGTGGTAGGAGGTCCTATCACGAGAGCAACACCAAGGTTTGGTGACTTTGTGACTGTGCAAGAGATTAACCATGTTTGTGGTAACTTGAGTGGCCAAGTTATTTGACCACCATAAGTGCATAACTTCACGAGTTCCGATGAAATGAACTTATCCAAATAAATTGAGTCTAGAAGAGTCTGATTATATATATGAAATGTGTGATAATTATGACTTGTCGTGTTAAGTTTATTGTAATATATTATGTTTCTTTTACAACCAGCTTACCCAGTTGTTTCTTTGCTTGTCTCTGTTGTTGGTTTCTTCTTTTTGTGATGATTACCATTGTGGTGTGAGTAGAGGAGGATGCACCTCTGGACATCGAGGAGCTTGAACTTTGACCTTGCAGGATAACATTTATCTTAGTTACGCATGCAAAAAATCAAGTATAGTAGCTTCCTTTATACATATATATATATATATATATGTATGTATAAAGGATATAGATATATATAGATAGAAATCAATATCTATATATATATATATATATATATATATATATATATATATATATATATATATATAAAATATAAAAAAAAAAAATATATATAAAAAAGAGAGATATATATATATATAGAAATATATATATATATATATATATATATATATATATATATATATATATATATATATATATATATAATCAATAGCAAATAATAAAGAATATATAAAATATTAGTAGAGTCATCCCAGAAGAAGCATAACCACAATAATTTATATATTGTTTGTTATTTGTTATTGATTATTAACTATAAAATGCCTCTATTTAGTTGTTTTACATTATTAAATGGGATGTTACACAAGGCATGCCTAGGTGAAACATGTTTGGATGATGCATGCATGAATGTAGTATAGTGAATGTCTTGGAGTAGATGAGTAACGTGTGTGTGTGTATAAGGTAGAATATATATTTATGAGGTGGGACTTGACTATCTTACTATTATTTTAATATTTTAAAATGGCTTAAGCTATAAAAGAATAGTTTTGTCATCAAGTTTCATTTTATAAACTCTAATATCTCTCTAAAAGACACTTTTCTCTTCTTTCTTCCGCTTCTCTCTAAAAATCCAGTGTACTTGCTTTGTTGGTTTAAGATCCTAAGACATCGTAGGAGTTTTGGTGCTAAAGGTTATCTTTTAAACCAATTAGAAGTTGAAACTAAGTAAGTTCATCTTTAATCATTCTTTTTTAGTCCATTTGGTAACTTGTTTACATGTGGGAATCATGCTTGCTTGTGGCTCCTTCGAGGAGTCTCTTTATGTAAATGATATGTACAAATTATGTTCAAATCAATGATTTGAATTTTGCTTTGTGTAGAGTTGAGTAGTCGTAAAAGCGCTTGTAGTAGAACTTAAAAAGAATGAAGCTTTAAGAAAGGAATCAAATTAGTTACTTTTAATTTTGAGTAGTTATTGATCTTGTGGTATGAGCCACGAGTTGATGTTGGATTGTGAGGTTATTGCACATTTGTGGTTTTCACTGAGTTTGAGTATTTTGAGATGTTTTCTATTGATTGTATGAATAATTCGTTGAAATACTATGTTTTGTTATTGACGAAAAGTGATGTTATTTTAGTATTTTAATGATGTTATCTGTTGGATGTATGATTGATTCATTGAAATACAACATTATGTGTTTGTTGAGAGGTCATGAACTAGATGTTGAGTTATTCTTGCGAAAATTTACTATTGTATAAGACTTTGAGAGGAATGGGAGAAGTTGAATTCATAGTAATTAAGTCAAATGTTTATGTTATGGGTAAACTTTTAAAATTTTAAATGACCTCTCAGAACTTAAGAAAATAAATAAAAATTCCTAAATAGACTAGGGGAATCAACTGGTCTAATTAAGAGTGATCCAGTATTGAGAGAATGGGATTCTAAACGATAGAATGAGCGTGTGGGTTTGGGATTGGCTAAGGTAATTTTTTTAACACTAAATTAGTATAGTTTACAAATTTAATGTTATGAACAAAAAGAGGTGAATAAATACTTCGAATGTTAGGAAAGGTCCAATTAGTTGTTGCAGCACACTATTCTTTATCTTTTACAATGCATATTCTTATTGTTCTATAGCCATGTCAACAAAGATAACCAAAGAAAAAAAAATTCCATCCTTCAAATTAATATGTGAGGTGTGGATGTGGCTTCAACTTAATTCAAACATCATCAAGTGCATCAAGATAGTAATAGACCTGAAGTAGTAGACTCTACCACTTCAATTTCCATCAACTCAAATGTAGCCATAGACCAACATTGATACCACTTGTTGGTGTAATGGGGCTTTAGAAGCGGGAATTTAAACAAACAAACATGTAAACTATTCAATGTAAATAGTAGGGATAAAGAAAATGCACACGAAGAATTTATACTAATTCACTCCACTTGAGGCTATGTCTATTCTCTTAAGCAAACTACTTAAGAAATTTCACTAATCAACACCTTTGACTAGCAATGAGTATCACTCTCTCCAGGTTACACGAGTTTCAACCTCTCTAAGTACATGAGTACAAACCTTTTCAAGTTACACAAGGTATCAACCAATATCCTTTCTCATCCTTCCTTTAATATTAAGAACTATAAATTACAATGAATAAGCAAAACACACTCTCATAACACGAGTGCCCAATTCAACTCACAGGTTACAACTTCATTCAGCGATGGATTTACAGTGTGTAAGCTCTCAACCAAATTCACTAATCCATAATGATATGTCAATTTCTAAGAACTTTGATCTTTTTGAAAATAGCTTTGATAATCTTCTTGTATGGCTTCACATCTTTTATATAGCTCTTGAATTTGCTAGCCGTTGAGAATTCGAATTGCAGCTCTTCATCACAATCTTCTTGATATGGAATTACTTGACAATTCTTTAATTTAATTTTTTGCTTGAGTTTTCAACGTCATTCTTCAAGACTTCAATTATGAAAATACTAATGCTCTTTTGGATATCTTCTTTCCTTTTATGAATGAGCTAAGACTCGATTTAAATTTTGCTCTTTCTTCAACATTAAAATTGTCTTGCTAAGGAAACATTGTGCAATATGCTCCTACATTTGAATTATTAGAGCAATAACATTTTACATTCAATCAAATAGTTCATTCATCAATCATTTTCTAAGTTTTGTTTGATTTGAACGTTTGATTCAAAACCTTTCTTCTCCCAAAATGTAATTATCACAAGATAATTTTCTAGATTTTTATAGCTAGTATAATTAATTATTTTTTAAAATACTCAGATTTAATTTATCAGTTTGCATGATCAAGCACATCCAAAATCGTTTAATGTAAAATTGAGCTCTACTGTTTAGATTGTCTAACATCGTTGTCTAATGATTTGTGTGACTTAAAGACTGAGGGGTCGTGTAATGAATTTTGTCATCTAATGCTTAAACCTAGTGATTACCATTTATGTACTCATCTAACACCTTTACTTGTCTATTAAATAGACTCGTCTAATGCTATCACTTGACCTTTGTATTTGCCAAAGTTCCTCCATATACTATCATACATAACATTTGAATATTAACCATTAAGCACATGGAAGCATAAGTATATATCATATATTTTTATCTTTAAACCATATTGAACAATCACTAAAGCTCATTATTCCTATTAAACATACTTTTATAGTTGTCTAACGCTGCTTCACCTCTAATTAGATAATTTTTTGTTTTGTAGAGTGACTGCTTTATTATCATAAAAAATTTATTGGTTAACAGGATCGTCTACTTTAGCAAATACTGCAACAATTTGATTCAATATATGATGAAGGTTTCAAACTTACCTGACCATGAGAAGTCATTTTTGCAAGAAGCTTTCTTCCATAGATACACCTTTGGTCTTTTTCTTATGAGGATATGGTATATAAAGTTTCTTGTTGTTGTGAGTTGCAAGCATCCATCAGAGTGTTATTTGTCAGATTTAAGATATCTACAACAAAACATTATTTTGTTAATTTGTACCCAGATTTCTCTAGGTCTTTTAAGGTTTGGTTTACCATTAAATACTTTCTTTTTGTATTGACTATGATGATAATTTCTAAATGTTTTTGTAGTCATATATATATATATATATATATATATATATATATATATATATATATAATTCTTTCTTTTAAATCCAATTTCAGTCTTATCAAATGACTTCCTAGTAAGTAAATCTAATTCTTCTGTCATCTCATTTTTCTCGGTCATTGTATTAGTACTCTCCTTAAATTTAATAATTTCTTTCTCCAGTTCCTCATACTTTAAATTTTGTTTTTTCTACTTTCTTTGTGATTTTCTTATTTAAAACATTTTTCACTTTGAATCTTATTGCACTCATCTTATAATTCTTTTATAGATGCATGTTTTATTTTAAACTATCTATCTCTTTGCAATAATCCCATCATGATGACGTCCTTTTCAGACAATTTACATATCAATAAATGTTTCACTTTGGCATTTTGATGGAATGCTTGTCACTGGCTTTCCTTCCATATCCTTCGAGGAATTAGTTTTCCACTTCCATCATAAAGGTCATAAATGCCAATATTTATAATTTCTGACAAATCAATGTCTAGACTCTCAATCTAGGTAATCATTCTTTTCTATCACAATTTTATCTTTTCTTCGTTGTATATTAGTGGAGGATCTACAACAAATTATGTCTTCTTTAAATTGTTACTTGGTTCACTCCTCTTGTTCTATTAAGGAATCCCCTAAACACACTCTGATACCACTTGCTGGTACGATGTGACTCTAAAAAGGTGTGGACATTTTATAATGATTTGTGCAGACAATGATTGTAAATAAAACTAGTCCCTATACTCCTGCAATACATGAGATTCTTTTAATAAATTTGTAATTGGTTTGTTTCATGTTATTTTGTTAAAATATTTCTTTTATGGATAATATAAAAAAAATATTGAATTATTAATAAATTAATTTCTAAATCTATTGTTGAACGTTTTAATTTTTGAATTTAATTATAATTTTTTAACTTTTTTTTAAAATGGGAGAATCTAAAATGTGAATTTTGGATTAATAACTCGTTAAATTAGATAAAGAAAAGAAAGCAAAAAGTTGTATAAATTTGAAAGGGTTGTCCAAATTTATATTGCGTAAAAAATAAGCATGCATGATTTTGTATCATTAAGATAAAGATAATAATATTAATAGTTTGAAATAAAATTAAGCAATAAAACAATTTTAATAAGTGAAATAGCAATAACTACAAAATAATTTAAACAAGTTCAACATAATACAAAATCCAAATGGCAAAGTTAATATATCTTACATAAACAAATTCGGATGGCAATAATGAATACCTTAGATAAACAAATCCAAATCTGCATAAATGATTTATAAAGAATCAATATATTTTTCATTATGTTTAGATTTATTCAATAATAAATTAATAATATGGGAAACTAATATGATAATAAGTTTTATACTTGTTATCTAATGTGAAATACGATTTGCTTTAGACATTTTCAAACATTTCTTTATAAATAACATTTGTAGTTATAGTTGATACATTTCCATCTTCATCCAAAATGAATACTTTTAATTTTTTCTTTGATTTGAGTCTAAAAAAAACATATATAATTGATCATGTGTAAATACTGGTCGTGGATGATAAAGTTCAACTTCAGAAAGAGATTGACCTTGGCTCTTATTTATTGTTATTAGAAAGTAGAGACATATTGGAAATTGTCTTCTTTTGAACTTGAAAGGCAATTCTGAATGAGAAAGTATTAATTCCATCTATGGAGTGAATATTTTCTCACCAATGTTCATTTGCAACCTTTTACAATACAAAAGACCATTTGTTTGATCAATGTTTCTTAAAAGCATGATAGGTACACCAACTTTCAATTTAGGCTTATGATTGGGAATACATGACAATTTAATATTATTCAAAAACTCAGATAAATCATTCATGGCGAATTTCTTTGTCTTCATCAGATTGACAAGATGTGTCTAAGCTTAAATAAGTTTATTCTTCACCAGATATCATAGATAAAATGAACTCATACAATTGTTGAACTAACTCAATTGTAAGATAAAGTATTACAACATCTTAAAGGAACCTAGTGTTAGTTTTGAAATGGCTAAAATGCCAAGAAAGGAGGGGTTGAATTGGCTAGTTAAAAATTTAGGCTATCTTTAAAAGCTAAAAACCATCTTTAGCTGAATCAATTCGATCACCAAGTTAGGATGCAAAAACCATTAGACAATATACTTTCAATCGGTCAAAAACAGAGTTAATCGATTGATTTTACTAAACATATTCTGTATTGGTATAATCAACTGATTAAAATAGAAAAATAGTCGACTAAAATACTAGGAAAATGCAGAAATGCAGATTCAAGATTTGAACCAACAACAATCAAGATAGGTTCTAATTGATTATGCAAACATGCTCAATGTTGCAGATGCACCAAAACACTCAAGAATATGAAAAAGATGGTTTAGATTCAAGTTCTTTTAACTTTAAATGATTATGTAAGAGAGAAGGGTTAGAGAAAAGATTGGAGCATATGATTTTTACACTGGTTCACTCAAACCTAAGCTACATCCAGTTTGTCAAGGCAACCCAAGTCTGACTTTGCACTATTTCAAAAGATTTACAAAGTTTACACTCTTACACATTCAAAATAAGCAAAATACACACCAAAGACTCTTGAATCACACAAGAATCGCAACAGCACAGCAATGACCCTCTTGCAGACTTGGAAAACCACCAGGCACACACACAAAGCTTGAGAAAGATCAAACCACAGTGGTAGCATAGCCCTGCCTACCACGAACACCTTCTCCGAGCCCCAAACACAAGCCAAAAGCTCCAATCTTCAACAGCTGCACTCTGAATGATCACGAAAGAGAGAGATTTCCAAGGTTTCTAGAACAGTTTCGTGCTAAAAAATGGTCAAGTTACCTCTCTTACGAAAATCACAGCACTTATAGTCAAACTGTTACGAAATTCAACAGGTTGATTTCCAAATCAATCAGTTGATTTCACTTGACTTAAGTGAAATTAGTCGATTAAAAAATAAATCAACTGATTGAATAAGTCATAGTTTAAGACTACTGCAACTAACCTTTTAACCTATTGAAAATTCATTCAACTTATTAAAAGACACATTTTAACCTGTTGAAAAATATTTTGAACAGATTAAAAAACACAATAAAGACCAAATGCATCAAATTAATGCTACAAGGTCTACAATGTGAATTACAAACATCAAGTACTCTCTCCTAATGATTAATCCATGTGGAGGGCACACGTTCAAGACTTGATCAACATGAATACCATCAAATCTCCTTAACTTAAAAAATGTAGGCATTATTCCAAGGTAATGGCTCCAAGTAATTCAACAAAGTTTCATCAAATCTTCATGAGACACACCACCCTGGCTTCACATGTCAACACCTAGGACTCATCATATTTTCTAGAAGGCTAGGATACACAAAGTCAACCAAAGATCGTAAAGGTGTATTGTTGTTTTGAATCAAAAGATCTTCTTAAATTTTAATATTTCTTTTACCATTTCCATTTAAATCTGTGTCCATCTCGAATCTTTAGAATCCACTCTCCAAAGTCTTTTTTTTTTTAGATTTGGCACTATCAATTGATGTTGCATTGCATAATCTCATGTTTGGTGAGAGTTTAAAAACTTTGCAATGTTTCCATAATTTAGAAAAGTTTGTTATGACTTTACCACATCATATATTGGTCCCTCTCTAACAACAAGCAATATTTTCCTAAAATCCCTTCCCAAAACTACAACTTTGCCACCAAATGGTTTATCATAATTGTCTTGATTTCTATTTCTCATTATATCTCTCAAATTTTTTGTCAAAAGCTTCAAAACATGAACGATTCATCATTGATGCCTCATCCCATATATCTAATTACAGCAGACAAAAATCTTCACAGAAATGTCTTCCTTATGCCTCCATATCCATATAAGGAAAAGTATTTGCCAACATTTGAAAGTACTGCAATCATGATTTCTTCATACACATGTAATTGTTCATTAGTAAACGATTGCAATAGAGATTGATGTAATATGGTCATTTCTTCTTTATCATAGTTCAATTCATCAATTATAAACCTATTTTGACATATAAAATGAATATGAAAACTTAGGTTGTGTTGAAATTAAGAGATCTTCTACTTTGATAAGGCAACGATTATGTAATTGTAATTCTCCAATACAAATACCTACTCAACAAAATTTTCTGAGATAAACATTAAAAAGATAAACATTTTTAATACAAATTAATCAAAGTGATACAAATTACTCAAAGCGCGTACTTGGTAGATTCAACTCTTTTTATTTTGATATAAAATTCCATGTACCAATAATTTTTGTGAACTCTTCTAAACAATATCAAGCTTAGACATTCTATTCATCACCAACAAAGTAACACATAACCTTCTAAGTTATTCTCCATAAGCAATTATGCTAGTCTGTTTGATAACAACAATGAACTCTATCATTTGTCGATAATCCCAAAGCATAGCATGCATCTTGAAAAGTTTGATAAGTTTGTCCATTAACAGTCTTTATGTTATCTTCATCAATGTAGCCCTTTTTGTTTTGTTAACAATATCCTCAAATAGTACAATTCACCTGATTCGTGAGGAACACATGTTAATCATGTAATATTATAATATCGCTTCCTTGGTTTCCATTCCCTTTTCTAAGCCATCCAAACAAATATTTTGGAAAATTGAGCATAGTTTAAGTGCTTGGCCTCGTCATAAATCTTGTTAGCTCTAAACCAAGCTAAAAATATGGTATTTGCATGCTCATTGTTGTTGAGAATCACATCAATGTCGTCATCATCTTAAAACATAATTGATTGCTCTTGTGGAAGATGAAATGTTAATCTTTGAACCCTCGACCACTTGTGATGTTATCAAAACCCAATACTTGCCAAACAACCTCTGATCAAAATCATATGCAGTCAACTAAAGCAGTTAAATGTAATACACAAGAAGTGATCCCAAGGTCATCTTCCAATGACCAATGTATTCAATCAAAGGTTTCAATTACCAACACAAAAAGAGGGGGTAGGGGGTTGCAAATTCCCAAATTCAACACAGAAAATTAATATCGTAAGCACAAATTTGTAACTAAACATTAACTCTCATGAAACTCACGATTAAGTAACTAAGCTAAGATTAACAATGAGTTTAATATGAAATTAAGCAATGCTCATATTCATGAATTTGTCACAGTTCATTAAGCATGAACATAACCTAAAACATAAATACTCACTCTACAAATTAAGCATAAACAACATGGTTCCTTCATTAAACAAAAACATAAATTCATAATGGAGAAATAACATAACCCAACCAAACAGAACAACAATCTTAAGCTTTCATTTCATTCTTTTCAAGGAATCAATACAAACAACTAGTTCTCCATGGAATTTCAATTACAACTCAAACGAAAACAAAAATGCATCATTTAATTAAAAAATAGTGGAAAGAAATTGTGAACCAGAGAGAAAATATGCAGAAAATATGCAGAAAAGATGAAAAACCCTATATAGGTGTTGTCCAAGATGAAGAAAATGCCCAACAATGGTGGTTGCCTTCAATGACTCTCAAAGGACTCCAAAAATGCATAAAAGAAGACAAAAAACATAAAATGAGGGCTATGTCCACTAATACCCTAAACCCCAATGTGTTCACATGACCACACATGTGTAGAATTACAAAAATGTCATTCTAGGCAGCGAAATTACAAAATTGCCAATGGGTTGAAATAAAGGTTGCCTCATCACTAATCCTAACGTGGTAAAAAGGCTTATGCGACGCAGACGATGTGGCACAGATATGGCACTCCTCTCTTCAACCTAATATTAATGCCCAAGCCCAAAACTTGAAAACCATTAAGAAACAAATTTTTAGACCAAGAAAATCCAAATTAGTAAAGATTCGAATTATTGGCCAATGAAGCCTAATATATGAAAATTCACTAATAGTAGACAATTAAGCACTAAACATCCATCAAGATGGATATGAAAAGGTAAGAAAATAGGGAAAAATGATACTCATTAGCCTCACATGGTGATAAATATCTACAATCATAGTATCTCTTTATTTCATCAATGACACATGTCTCTCTAAAGTCAACGTTATTATTGGAAATTTTCATTGTAGCTTTATCAAAACCTTTGTTGACATATTTAAACAAATACTTGATTGAGTTAAATTCTTTGCAATATTAACATGATCTTGATATCTCATCAAAAGAGTAGGATTGTAGGGAACAACATTGTTGTTACCTAATTTATGTCTATTTTTCTCGAATATATACCATCATCTCAACTCCTATAACATAGATAACCATCTTCATCAATTGTAGTAGAAAACCTAAATTTTTTGGGGTAAAATTTAGAACATCTACCTTCTTTCATGCATGGTGAGTTAAAAGTTGAACCTCCACATGGACCATGTATGATACACTAGTACAAAAATTATGCTCTACATCGGTTTTTTACGGCCTATTACATCAGTTTTAGACTCGATGTAATAATCAATGATTTAATAAATTTGGCACCCTTTACATCAGTTATGGAACAACCGATGTAACACACTGTATTGGAAAGACAAAAAAATACAAATATTCTAGTCCTCGAAGCCGACAATCTTTACTGGAAACTAATGAAAACTTATGCAATTTCCATTTATAACAAAAGAATTAAACAGAATAGCAATCCAGCAAGCCTTGAGCCAAGATCCATTCAAATATTCACAACATGAATCCATCCAAATCAAATTTTTAAATTTTCACTAATGTTTTGACTAACAGTTATGATGAAAAAAACAACATTAACGTTCAAAAGAGCAGCAGTGGCGTCGAACAGAACAACAGCGACATCGAACAGAGCAACAAAGACAAGTGGAGCAGAGATGATAACCGGAGCAAATCCAGAGTTGGTGACGACGAACGAGCAGATTGAGCGACGACGAACGAGCAAATCCAGTGACGACGATGACGAGAGGAGCAGATCTACTAGCGACGGCGATGCGTATAGCGGATCCAAGTATGGCGACGACGACGAGTGAAGCAAATCTAGCAACGAAGCAACAAGAAGAACAGATCTAGCATAAGTGGGGTCGAGCAAAGCAGATCTAACAACTCTAACGACGAGCGGAGCACCACTGGCCTGTGGCTGTGCGGTGGAAGTAGAGTTACAAATCGGCGGCAACATTTGCATGAACGACGCTGTTCGAACGGAGAGCGGGTTGCGCGAACGGTGGCTCTACGCGAGCGGGTTTGCACGAATGAGGGTTTGCACCAGTGGCTGCTTGGATGGCGTCGAAATAACCTCAATGCGAAAGATTGCAGCGTTTGGCGATGGAGTAGAGCGGAGGAAGAAGAAGCGCAACATTGGAGCGCGAAGAAGAAGATGAGAAATGAGGGAACGCAAAAGTGAAGCGCAACAGGGATCTATTTTTTTTTTCTTTAAAAAATAGATGTTACATCGGTTACTCTAATAACCGATGTAATAAAGTTCCTAGTATTTTCAAAAATGCCATCGCGCATTGTGTTACATCGGTTTTCGTATAACTGGTGTAATATCTTGTTATAGTATGTCATTTCTGCACGAATGATATATTCTACAATAACCCTTGAAAGCTTTGGATACAGATCTACATTAGGTAATTTAGTAGAGATAACTTTGTTTATGCCCGTTCTAGTTTCCAATTTGTTTTTACCATTCAACCATAATAATATATAAGCATGTAGTAGACCTCTCTTTTAAAATTCCATCATATACATACTTAATATGATACAACAAACATTACATCAATTGAAAATTTAATTATTTTAAAATAAAAGAACATTTATATATAACAATAATAATTAGTTATTGTTGACACTCTAATTTTGTGTTTTTTTTATAATAAATGTATTTTAGTTTTTTTAATTAGCTTGTAATTTTCTTATATAAACTAGATTTTTGCTTGTGGGTAAAAACTAAAGTTTTGAGAAAATTCAATTAAAAATCTACCTTTAATAGTGATTTAATGTAAATAATAATTCTTCTTTCTTTTAGAAAAATAAAAGAATAGAACAAAAATACAGTTTTGTTTTTATAGTCTTTTTCTTTGTAAAATTTAGATTTTTACCCCTTGCTCTATTTTTCATACTTGTAGAAAAGCCCCTAACTTTGCAATTAAGACCTTAAGCTCATTTGCCTCATTAAGCCAAAATGCATAGTGTAAGTGGGAGCTAACTGTTGAACCCACCTTACGACTTCATACTGAATCAAAGGTGAACGAGGGCACACGAAGCTGAGTGAGGGGTTGACTTAGAGGTGAACCAGGGTGTACGTGCAAGATGTGACTCTCATACCAAATCGATATGAATGATTTATGTTAAGATATGAATGATTCTCAATGACAACAGTCATTGTTGGTTTTATATTATATTCCTACTTTATTTTATAAGTTTCTTACAACATCGCTTAAGCTCATACCTTCATGATAATCCTTAGTATCTCTGTAGTATTCATGCACAGTAGAATGATGAGATTTTTCAATATTTTTTTCAAAGATTTTAAGACTTTAAAAGATTTTCACAAAAGTGAAGTGACATGCCTTTAACAAAATTGGTTCCTTTATCAACAAAAGAGTTTGTACAAAGAAAAAATATGCAATTACAAACACTATAGAGGATACATAAGCCTCAATTAACTCTAATTACCAAAGATGATCTCTACCTTATCCACTATTGAACCATTTTAAAAGGATCTTGACCATATGCACTTTTTATATCCAAGAAGATGTCTAGCCTTATCAACTCTATTACAAGCAATATAGAAAAACTATTGGAATGCCTAACATATATCAACAAAAAAAGAAATCCTGAAAACACCTCCATAAAAAGAATTGATAAGAAATTACCATAAAAGAAACAAAATTAGAACTCTTTCGTACAGTAAAACCTTTTCTTATAGAGCAGACAAAAATCTAAGTAATTCATTTGGTTTCTTTTGTTAGCATAGGCTCATATTTTAGGCCCATTTACTTGTGGCTTCTAGGGTTAGCTTTTTGTGTATATATAACACTATTCTTGTAACATTTTATACACACTTAATAATATACAATCCTTTCTTCATATATTTCTTTGTTTTCTACATGGTATCAAGAGCCTCAAATGATCCATGATTGAGAAAGGATTCTTGCAGTAATTCATTTTTCCTAAGCTCTTAGTCTTAAGCCTATTTCGCAAATTTTATGATTCAGAAAGGATTCTGATAGTAGTTCCTCTTTCCTAAGCCCTAAGCCTTAAGCCTCTTTCGTAAATTTTATGATATAGAAGAGATTCTTGTAGTAGTTCCTCTTTCCAAAGCCCCCTAAGATTCTTTTACAATTTTTCAAGTTTCACTTAATCACAGTTTTTTTTTTCTGCTTTGAGGCGTTTTTGGAGGTTTAGCACCATGTTCTTTATGTCATTTTAAGGTATTTGCAATTCTCTAATATTGGATTTGTATTCTATTTTGTTCATTGCTTCCGCTGTGTGGTTTGTATTTCTATTTTGTATTTGGTTTTTTATGGCAACTTGTAAAAGCAATTCTCTTAAGACAATTCCTACTAGAGTTATGTTATGAAAAAATTTCTTCGTAGAAAGTCCATGTGTGGTTCTATTTCAAGTGTTAAGACAAAATCGATTGACACCAAAGCTGATGATTATGTTACTACTTTAGAGGTATGGGAAGTTGATAACTCTAAAATTATCACTTGGCTTAATAATTCTGTCACACACTTGATTGGCACTCACTTGACAAAATATGATACTGCAAAGGAGGTATGAGATCACTTATTATTAGTAGAGGAAATTATACTTGTTTTTCAGCCGTAGGCCAACATAGACTTACAATCTCAAGGTACATCATCACCAAATATATCTTCTAATAAATGGATCATTGACTTAGGTGCCACTAATCATATGTCACACCATTTGGCTTCTTTTGTTTCGTTATCACCTAATTCATCCATGTCAATTGCAATTGCTAACGGTGATTCAGTTCCATTATCAAGTATTGATACAATTACCACACCATCCTTGTCTTTGTTTGATGTTTACTACATAGATGGTCTTGTTGTGAATCTTACTTATGTTGGAAAAATCTGTCATTTTGGATATAATGTGTGTTTCTCTCCATCCGAATGTTTTGTAGAGGACTGAAAATCTCAAAAGGTGATTAAGATAGGTCGTAGGCAAGGTCAACTCTATGTCTTGAATAGTTCAAGGAATCAATAGTTGCAGCCTCTGATATGGATTTATCTTTGCTCTGTTTGTCTTCTTCTTCTTCACCTTTTTATTTGTGGCATTCTCATTTGGGTCATGCTTATTCATCTCATTTAAAGTTTATAGCATCTATAGGAGTCTTGGGTACTTTAGACAATCATGATATTTTTGTTTATAGTGGTGTTAAATTGGCAAAAATTTTCTTTTTACCTTTTAATAAATGTATTTCTTTTTCTCTTGCTCATTGTGATCTTGTGCATTCTAATGTGTAAGGGCCTTCTCTTGTATCCACTAATGGAGGTTCTATATATTATGTCTCTTTAATTGATAATTGTACTCATTTAACTTGGATCTATCTTATGAAATGTCGGTCTGATTATGTCACAATTTTCAAAAATTGTAATTCGCTTAAAAGACCCAACACTCTACTACCACAAATATCTTTCATTGTGACTTGGGGGTGAATACACTTCTAATAATTTTACCACTTTACTTACCTCTAACGGAACTATACATCAAACCTCTTGCATTGACATTCCTCATCAAAATGGCGTTGTTGAAAGAAAACATTGTCATCTTGTTGAGAATGCAAGATCATTCTTATTATTTGTTTATGTTCCAAGTGTCTTCTATGAGGAAGCTATTCTTACATCAACTTATGTTGTGAATCGGATCCGGACTTCACATAATTTTGGTTTGTCTCCTTTTGAAAATTTGTATGGTCATGCACCTTATTACTCTACCTTGCGTGTTTTTGGATGTACCTATTTTGTTCTAAAACCACATGTTGGGATATGGTCTTAGTTAAAAGGATATCATTGTTTTGATCCAGTTAGTCAAAAATTGTATGTCTCACGTGATGTTGTCTTTTTAGAACATATTCCATTCTTTTCTATTCCAACTAACTCACATTATTTGACCACTTTTGATGTCATTAAAGTTGATCCTTTTTTATATTGATGACATTACACCTACTTTCGTAGCAATAATAGAACCTGTCTTAGCACCTGTTATAGACACCGCACTAGAGGTTTTACCTATTGATTCCCCTACTACATTTGCTTAATCATCTCCTAAGGTTATGGTTCTTATGCCACTTGTTCGACCCAGTCGTAATCGTAAGTCTACTCAACTACTAGATTTTGTTTATTCCTCTTATTCTAGTTGATTTGTTGTTTTTATTACCTCTATTCATCGTGTTCATAAGTCGTCATCCTATAGAGAGGTTGTTTGTGATCCACTTTGACAGAATGTTATGGTTGAGGAACTTACTACTCTACATTAGACTCATACATGGGATGTAGTTCCATTGCCACCAGGAAAATGTCCTATTGGATCTCGATCGGTATACAAATAAAGACAAAATCAGATGGCTCAATTAAAAGGTATAAACTTAGACTTGTTGCTAAAGGAAACATTTGCTCTTATGGCAAAGATGACTACTGTTTGTACCTTGATTATTGTCGCTTCTATTTTTCAATGGAAGATTTTTCAAATCGACATGAATATGTTTTTTTTAAATAGGGATTTCCATGAAGAAGTCTATATGATTCCACCACAAGTTGTCTCTCACAAATTTGGTGAAGTTTGTTAACTTCAAAAAGCCCTTTTATGGTCCTAAACAAGCACCTTATGCTTGGTTTTAGAAGTTTTCTACAGTAATTATTTCTCTTGGTTTTATTGCTAGTAATCTTGATTTTGAATTATTTGTCAGGAAAATCAGTGCAGGACACATTTTGCTATCCTTATATGTTGATGATATGATTATTACTGGTGATGATTTTGATGGAATTGCATCTTTAAAAATTGCATTATCCCATCGTTTTGCTATGAAAGATTTGGGTGTACTGTATTACTTTATGGGTGTTGAGGTTGCTTCTTCTTCCAAAGATTATTTTTTGTCTTAGTCCAAGTATATTGCTGACCTATTTGAGCATGCTCGGCTTATTGACAACAAGATTTTTTTTACTCCTCTTTAAAAAGTGCACGATATTCCCCATTGGATGGTGTTCCTTTAACTGATTCTACTTTATATCGAACTATTGTTAGGAGTCTGGTTTATCTTACTGTGACTCGTGTGACATGTTGTTCATGTTCTTAGTTAGTTTGTTTCAGCTCCAACAGCAGTTCATTGGGCTGTTATTCTTCATATTCTCAAGTATCTTCAGGCCACACAATTTCAGCCACTTTTGTTTTCTTTTACATTGTTTTTAGACTTACATGTATATTGTGATGCGGATTGGAATGGTGATCCTAATGATCGAAAATCCATTACTAGATGGTGTATTTTTCTTGGTGATTCACTTATATCATGGAAGAGTAAAAAACAAGATGTTACATCTCGATCATCCATAGAAGTTGAGTATCACGCCATGGCTTTGACTATTTGTGAGAGTGTTTGGCTGCGTTGGTTACTTGCAGATATGAGTGTCTATTTGAAAAATCCTAAGCCTCTACATTGTGACAATAAAAAAAAATTATTCAAATTGTTGCTCGCAACTCTATTTTTCATGAGCAAACCATGCATATTGAAACAGATTGTCATTTTACTCATCACCATCTTCAACTTGGCATTATATCTTTACCATTTGTTCATTCGGCTATACATATTGCAGATATATTTACCAAGCCGCACTTTGTTTTACGCTTTCGTTTTCTATTTAACAAACTCTCAATGCATTTAGTCGTAACATTGTGAGTTTGAGGAAAATGTTAGCATATATTTATGACTTTTAGAGTTAACTTTGTGTGTGAATATATAGCACACCTCTTGTAGCATTTTATACACACTCAATAATATACAATTTTCTTCTTATATTTTTCTTTTCTACATCTTTAACCTCTAAAGAGACTGTTACCTTTAAAATTTATTTCCTCTGAATCCCTTTGGTACCATAATAAGTAACTGTACAAAGTGATCTAATATTATTTGTTCACCTTGTAAAGCTAAAAGAAAACCAAATTGAAGAAAAGGAAAATCAATGTGTCACTTTTGGATCAAAAAGAAAAAGTGCAGCATAAGAACACTTACCGATGTACTTGACTACGAAGTGAACAACAACAACCCAACCAACACTAAAATGCCAAAATTTTTATTGACAGCAAACACAATGAAGTGAATGACTTGTTCTGAACCAAGCTCTCTCAAATAAACCAAGAACATTCAAATGGCGAAGGCAACAAAGCTTACGCCAGAAAAAAATAATCATAAAAATAAAAAAACAGTGAGACAAAATATATTTTTCATGGTGGGGTCAAAATCTTATCAAGACAGATGATTCTGTCCAGCACAATCTATTTCCTCTTTTTTTGTGGGACCCTTAAAGATTTGCTGTCACATAGCGTCTCTATATAACAACATCACCTCCAATCCCCTCTTAAGTCCACCTTCTCCTCTCTCAACCTCTCTTTTTTCTCCTTTTCCTATCTTCATTTTCACCCTCATTGTCCCTTCTTAACTCTTCATTAATTTACTTTTAGCTAGGTTTCAGGAACAACCTTAGAACCTCAGAGGGCTAGCACATTGTCTTGTTTTTCCTTAAGAACATGAAAGAGAGTGGCAGAAAACAAGGTACCATGTCGCCATGTGCAGCTTGCAAGCTTCTTCGAAGAAGGTGCACGAGGGATTGTGTGTTTGCTCCTTATTTTCCTGCTGATGAACCTCAGAAGTTTGGTAGTGTGCACAAGGTTTTCGGGGCTAGCAATGTCAACAAAATGCTACAGGTACAAATTCTTATGCACCTCTCCTTTCTCTATCATCGTATCCACGCATAAAATTTCTGGCGTTTTCGTCAAAATACGCTACTAGAATACTGTTTTAGGTCCATTTCAACTTTTTCTGTACATTGTATATCATGCAGAATTGTACAAAAGGATTTAACAAATATTTCCATAGTTAAATCACGGTTTTGGAATCGTACTGCTGGCTGCATTAGGTCACTTTTATACATAATTTCCTTTCATACTGCTGTCAGTTGAAAACGTGAATATATTTTATCAAATTGTTGAAAAGGTAAAAACAAACAAGGATTTTAATAATTTTACTCACACTGTATATTTGTCTTCTTTTAAGAATTATTTTTCCTTTGGATGAATGAATTAGTTAGTAAAATAGTATACATATGACAACTTCATCATGCGTATATCTTGTGTCTAGTTGCTTTTTAATTAAATTATTTTTCAAATCTAAAACATAATTAGTGAAATAGACTACCAAAGGTGTAACACTAATGTGCAAAACCACCTATATCTAATATACTAAGTAAAGGTTTATCCACATATGAGAAATCAAAAGAACCATATTAAATTAGCATCGAAAATCTAGATACATGGCATTTATCTGTGTCTGGTGAATCTATACTCAAATTATAGAATATATATATATATATATATATATGACGTCCTATCGACATATTTCTTTATAATTAACCTTAAATTATGGACAATATATTATTCTTTACGGAAGTGTCGTAGTTTTAGCTTTTATATACAGAGTGTTTTAGGTAATTAATTACCTAACCTTTTTACTGAAATTATCTAAATTTTGTTAACGTATTTTGGAGAGAGAAATTTAATTTGAAATAAAACTAATTCTTAGAAAGAATTGTGTTAGTCTTTTATGTTTGTTTCCCATGCCCTCGTCCTTTTTCATTTTCCCAGTCTTTATCCAAGTAGATTAGAAGTGGTTTATTAGATACATGGGTAGTGATATATAGCTATGTATATAATTTACCTATCAAAAAACAAAAATTGTAGGGATCATTCATTCACTCTATCGATAACAATCATACTGTGCTTTTTTCTTTCGTATTATTTGAAACAACCTTAAAAATAGATTAGTTTAAAATGATCCGTTTAAAATTAACATTCATTACAAACTTACTGTAACATACAGGTCTAGTTTATCGTAAAAAAAAAAATTATATTAATTTTAGAAGTCATGCAACCGCCTCATAGAAGAGTGAGAGAACACAAACATCATACTTTAAACTCAACATGAACCAATTATTTCGCAAACCTTTTAGTTATTAGGTGAACGAAAAGTGATTGATTTTACGTCTAACAACTTGGCCTATAATTTCACTTTTGAAATGAAACTAACCCTAGTTCCTGAGTAACCAATTCTATTTTAACTGCCATCCTTTGAAACCGTACATTAAATTACTAAAACAACGTACCAGTTACCTCTCCATATGTTTCTATTTATTGAAGAGGTTGCCACAACTCAAATTTCTTAAATTAGAAGTAGTTGTCCAAGAACAGTGAAAAATTGTTTTGTTTCTCCCATATTTACTACCGTTATAGTGGTTAGTTACAGTTGAAGAAACCGTTTCCAATTCTCATTCTTTGTTAAAGTAAGTATTACTGTAGCAGTAACACCCACCAAAGTAAAAAAAAAAAACTTATGTAGCAGTGATTTTCTTTTATTGTAAAATGTTAGTTATTAATATATCTTTAACGATAGTCGAATTCACAATCTCTTTTACCTTCGCTTATAAATTCTTCAAACTAATTTTATATCTTTCGATGTTAGTGAAATTGAACTCACAAACACTATCTTTCAACTTTTACTATTAAGCTAATTTTGTAGTCCCAACTGATATGATTCCTTAATTAGCATTATAAAGAGGAGAGAGGATGAGATGTATATAAATTAGCTTTACCAGTTGAAGGCACAGTGAGTGTGAAGAGGATAAAGTGAAAAAGATGTTGCTAATTGCATCATTGCTGGTGGTTATATGTATCCCAATTTGTTGAGCATCTGTCTTTATGACCACCGCTAGGGCTTGGCTTTTGGTCTTGGACTCCTTGGGCAATGATAATTCCGTAAAAAAGAAAGTTTTAGTATGCTCATCTTTTCCTTTTGTCTCTAAAATCAGGGTTACATCGAAAGAGACATTAGAAATATATGTCCAAAAGTGATGTTGATTCCCCAGATAAAGATGTTTCAACCTGCCAATAAATTAATATTTCAACTGAATTATTTTGTAAGCATGATACCTTCATGACATGTTCACATATGTATATGCCTCATTAAAACAATCCATTGAGCATCATCACAAGAATGTATCATTAATCAACCTTCAATATTCATTTGTTTACCAATAAATAAACTTGCATGATTTGAAAGTCAAAATTTTACACCATTACCTTTTACTTGCCCTAATTCTAGCATACACAGTTGGCAAGAAAAAACAATTTCAGGGTTGCCCTTTTTGTTAAGAAGTATAATATTTGTATTTCAAAGTATTATGATTCTGATATCGTTACACATAATTAAGATTGTCTCTATAGTCAACTGTTTGATATTTTTCTTTTCCACTCCAAAGGAACGAACTTCAACGTGCACCTTATCATCCCTTTTTTGACAAAGCATTTGATCAGTTTTTACCCAAACAACCCCTTTGGTTTACATCATATCCCTCGATCACTACAAATTCAAAAAGCTAGTCCATGCATCTTTGGTCAAAAATTCACAAGCATATGGCCTCCCCTTGAAGATCATTTTTATATTTTTCCTAGTGATCTGTTTCGGTACGTAAAGGTTTTTGCCCTCAAATTTTATAACATTAACATGCGGACACACTAGTGCTAGCCACATATAAAACCTTTTCTTTTGCTGAATGGTCTAACTTCACTCTGAGAAAACAATCATTACCCTAAAAGTCACATACACGCCACATAACTAGCTATGAGATGTCATGTAATATGATAATTCACTTTACATAATTGAGATTTGATCATTTATATATTTCATATCACTCATGATATGTTTCTTCCTATTTAATTTCTTACACTATTTTTAATGTATATATAGTTGAATAAATAATATATAGAGACGGAAAAGTAAAGTTCGTCACGAAAACTAAATAAAATGTTAAATGTGTTGGATGATTACATTGATCTAATGGGTGGTAATTTTAGTAGAAAATTGATAAACATACACTTACATGTGGGGGTGCACCTATTATTACACTATCACATATTGGTTAAACTAGTTTAATATTTTGGTTAGATTAATATTATTGTTACTAAACTTCATATTTAAACCAATATATCAATTATAACACATCTAAACATCACATAACCATTAAAAGACCTTCTTAAACCCTATTATCATCACCATGAAAAACTAACTATCACTTAGTTATGATAGAGAGACACGACATCCTAGATTATTTTTCAAGATCACAAAACTTTGATTAAACCAATGCAATATTTTGTGTTAAATTGATAGAATGGTAGGTTAAAGTTTAAATAAGTAGTGTCAAGTTGTTATATGCAATTTTAGTGATATATATATCTATTAGCACTATTTATAATATTAATATTTATGAAAATTGGTAGGAATTACCGGAGCACCAAAGAAGTGATGCAGTAAGTTCAATGGTGTACGAAGCAAATGCAAGAGTGAGAGACCCTGTGTATGGATGTGTGGGAGCCATTTCTTCTCTCCAACAACAAGTTGATGAGCTCCAAACCCAATTGGCTCTGGCACAAGCAGAAGTTGTGCACATGAGAATGAGCCAATTCTCACCACCATCATCAGAACACCACCACCACCACCATCAAGCCTCCCTAGTGCCTCATGAACCCTCCAACTCATCATCGGAAAACATGTTACATTCCAGCAGGGTCTTGTCTTCACAAAGCAAGTCCCTTTTTGGCATGGACATGGTCGTTGACCAGACCATCATGGGGCAATCCTTGTGGTCGTACTAGATTGTTTCATGGCATGCATGCCTTCACTTTCTTCATTTTAAACCTGTTGTCATCATTACACTATCACGGGCTTGCTTTCTTGTCTGCCTCGTTACCACTTTTTTTCTGCTTTGTTTCCCTCACTATCATATATCTTTACCCTAGTCTCTTCTCATGACTGAAAAGACATCCATCTATCTCTCTGCATTACCAAGAGATGATGATGATGATTAGTTAGCCCCAGTGTAAATGTCTAAACTTGTAATTATGAGTAATCATATTATTAGTATTAAGTTGACTATACTTTTTCATCTCCTCTTCTTCACTATCTATCTCACCCTTTTCTTCCAAACATCATCATTTTGCTGTGCTTACGAGAAAATCAAAGTATAAAAACTATTGGTAAAGCTTGACGGGTCTTGCTACGATGAAGTAGCAGAGAAGTGTCGCGTGGGTTAGTCATTTGGGAAAATAATGTTGGATATATTAATATTTTAATTAACTTTATCAGGATAAATTTAATGAATTAAAATTTACTTGATCAATGGATGGAAGGAATGGTAGACAACCGTACAACTATAGATTTTGTAGATCTTGGTCTAAGAATTTTTTGTTAAAATATATCTTATAGTTGATGATGTAGTCTACTAGTATAGTATAGTATTAAATAATAGAAGGATTAACCCGTACGATGATGACTAAAAAAAAAAAACCCATATATCTCCATCTATGAGGTTAAGGTGCATTTCATTTCTGTGTCGTTATTGTTCATTTTCTTTATTGTTCTTGGTTTTCTCTACCGTTGTTCCTTTTCTTGCTCCTTGTCATACACACCTACACCAACTTTATGCATTTCAAATCTGAATTGGTGTATTTTTTTTCTCTAGATTTTTACCTTTTTTTTATAAAATGAGTGCGCTTTTTATGATTGTTTTTAATTATATGTTCGATTTTGAATTATATTTTGACATTGTACCTATTGTATCGGGTCCGAGGATGTGTCATCTTAGTAAAATATATTGTTTTATTTTTTTAAAATTCAAATTTTATGCCTTATGCCGTAAAATTTTGAAAACATACGTAAACCTAAAATTATGAATCTCAAAATAGTTTTGTATTTTATTTTTTTTTTAATTTGTAGAGGTAAATCTAAAAGGTCAGATACACTCTTATTTGTCCATTATCTAAAAGTCAATAGAAGAATGGTTAATTATGTTTTTAGTATCTAAAATATTGAGCGATTTTGATTTTCGCCCTTCCTTCAAAGTTTGGTCTATATAGGTCCCTCTCATTATAAAACTCATAGATTTAGTCCTCTTTTAGCGATGGCGTTAATTTTTTTTTAACATAGCTAATGGAGTGCCACGTCATGACCCCGTTTTAAGCCATGTTTAATGTTTGATTGGTAGGTGGAAAATAAAATGTCAGAACTAATAAAATGCATGAGTTAAATAAAGTGGCAGAAATAGGTTTTCTCATAATTAGAGAGAATACTCATTTGGTGAGGACGAAAAGGATTGCGCATTCGAGAACGAAGGGAGAATCACATTGTTGTCTTCACAAAAGGGACTACTGTTTTGTAGTGTAGCAACAAAAGCGAGGAAGAGAAATTTGGAGAACAAAGAAGGCATTGAAACATAGTGGTTTCATCTACAAAATCGTGATTTCTGCAAGTCAAGTTAGTTTGTAGAAGCAATTATTTTTTTTGCAATGTTTGGTTTTGTTGTTTGTTGAGTTCGTTTAGGGTATCATTTTTTTAGTTTCTGTCTTGATTTAAAATGTAGGGTTCGAAATAGGGTTCGATATAGCTTTTCATCATATTGGTAGGATTAAAATACGTTGGTGGGGAAATACATGTAGTTAAATAGATCGATCTTGATTTTTGGTCATTTTTGAAGCATTGGGTATCGTCAAAGAGTTCAAATATGGTTGTGATGTGAAACTTAGGTGGAAGAGTTCAAAACAAAGTCTATACAATAATCTAAGACTATTGAGTGATGATAAGGAAGCAATAAAGTTAGCTAACTTCGTAAAGGAGATTAAACAATAGGTTGATATATATGTTCAACATGTTCCTAGTTAACCTAAAATAGTTCACTTTATTGTTGATGGTGGAGTGGAGGAAGTCATGGGTTAAGAGGATGTGGTGGGTCAAGAGGAAGTTGTGGGTCAAGTTGCAGGACAAGAAGAGGTAGTGGAGGAAGAGCTGAATGAAGATGTTATGGAAGAACAGGCTGATCTCCCTAAAGAAGGTTTGAATGCGCATGAAGAAGAATTAGACCAAGTAATGGGAGATTTTAATGATTGATAATTGTGGGACTATTAAGGATGAAAAGGAAGGTTCAACTGTAGATAAACTAGATGAGAGTGAAGAAGAAAGGATTATAGGTGATGATGATGGCTTTAGGATGGACAATGAAAGGGTTGTACATGATCCATCACGTAGAAATTTTGGCCCTATTTTGGACAAGTGGAAAACATTCAAACAAAATTCAAGTAGAGTGATGAATAAAATAAACGTTGGTGATGGGTCATTTGTTACTAACGAAGAAGTTTGAGTGCATGAGATAAATGAAGAATACAATAGTGATGTTTTGGATTCTGATGTGGATACTGATAAGGGTGTTATCAATGTTGGACAGAAATTTCCAAAGTACAGACCTGAAGATATTAAAATTTATATTGGGGGTGGAGATTTGTCCTTTGAAGGATGTTAAGTGTGCACTAATGGAGCATTATGTTCTAAATAGTAAGGAAGTTAAATTTGTGAGGAATGATTAGAAGAGAGTGATGGTTGTCTGTGAAAAGAAATGTGGCTTTTTAATTATGGTGAGCAAGGTTGGAGGTAGGCATACCTTTAGGGTTAAGACACTTATTGGGCATCATAGTTGTTGAAGGGTATTTAGATTCCTGTGTGGATAAGGGATGCTAAGTTTGAAGTCACTCAGGGGTTCACAAAGGAGAAGTTTGTTGTTAATCTAACTAACAATAGTTGCAGTTGTTATTTTTGGGATTTGGTGGGCATACCTTATAGACATGTTGTGGCTTCAATTTATTATAAGATAGAAAACCCTGAGGATTATGTTCAATCATATTACAAGAGATATGCTTGTCAGGCTTGCTATGGGCCTCAAATTACCTCAATCAAAGGATAATAGGCCTAAAAGAAATCAACCAGAATTATTCCTACCCATTTATAAAACACCCCTTGGGAGGCCTAAGAAGCTACAAACAAGGGAAGTTGATGAATATGTTAGTCATTCAAAACTTTCAAAGAAAAATATTATGATGAAAGGTAGTAGGTGTAATCAATATGGACATAATATAGAAGTTTTAGAAAAGGGGATGAGAGCTAGAAAGGTATGATATCATCTTCAAATTTTTTTCAAGTTTTTTAATGGATACAACACTGAATAATATTTTCATACCCAATTGATAGGCTAACACACAAAGGAGAAGCACTACAACTACAACTATGAGTGGATGTAGCAACATTGTTGAACCATCAAACTAAAGCTCGGTTAGAAGTGGGAGATCCACTCCCATGGTTGCACCCAACAACAAAAAACCAACAACAATAAGAACACACACAAGAAGCACTGGTGCACAATTTTTAGGGTCTCAAGCAAGTGGTGCCATAGCCTCTACATAACCCACGTGAAATTGAATATAGTAGTTGTCTTTTTTTTTGGCCTTTATTTAACACTTTTGCAATATCTAAGCACTTTTGTGCCCCAGTAATGGAACACAACACTAGTGGACATAGTTATGGTGGACCTTTTTTTTGTCATGGAGCACTACTTTGGGACCAGATTATTGTATTGAATTAATCTTTATGGACCACTTCCATGATGCACAATATTTTATTGAATTGAATGTTATAGACATTTTTGTATACTATATTTTATTTTACTTTATTTCAAATAATTATTTGCTATATAAGAAAAGTAAGATTTATGCCTCCTCCATTGTCCTCTTTGCTTTGTAATAGCTAAATTTGTTGTTCTTGGAAACTTGATAGTGGAAGAAGAAAACTTGGGAATTCTTCCCAAAAATGAGTGTCCACCATTATAAAGTAAGGTGTGAGTTTGATGATAATTTATTAAAACGTACATTTTGAAGAGCATTGAGTTTGCGATTCATTATTTATTTCTTACCAAGGAAAAATACCTATATCTGAGAGGAACATGTTTATTTTTCACATACAGTGAGTATAAAGTACCACATGTTTATTTTTCGCATTATGAGGAACTAGAGATAAAGTACCATATGTTTAATACACCTTAAATGGATACAAGTCAAATCTTTAATACATATAACCAAATGTTTAATACATAACATCTTCATCTTCTCAAATGGATAATTCATATAACTAACAAACCAAAGTACCATATGTTTGGTACATCATTGATTCAAGTCAAAAGTATCATATTACTTTGCATTAATAAATATTACAATATTAATTACAATTAATCTTTACCAATAACATTACAAAAAATAAAATTGTTAGGGCCCACGATACACCACATAAAATAAGCATAACTTTTTCAACTTTTCTCTATTATTGTAGTTTCCTCTTCAATTTATCAATTTTCTTCATCCACTACAGTACAACTTTATCATTTTCAAATGAAACTTCATCTTCTTCTATTTTGTTTCTACATTACCTTCAATTTCATATTCTCCTTAATCAACACATTCAAATTATTTACAATGTGAATTTGTCTGCAATAGAAAGTACAAACCATATTGACACCAAATCATACTTCAATATAAATCACGCAATTTTTTATTTACTGACCAATTTCTACATCTCCAAAATAATCTTCCTTTGTTCTTCAAAGTTGTTGCCTTCAATAGCAACAATCTTTCTCCATACTCACCCTTCATTAGCACATAGATATATGAATTTGCTTACTAATCTTCCCTAATATTAACTCGCGAAAGTCAACAAAGTTCCTAACCACTGCTCCTATAGCTGAATGCAAATTTATAGGGTCAAGTTATATCACAATATCAACTCAAACACAATGGCTTTACCAAATTCTTCAAGTTACATCATGTTATACATGTTAAACATAAATTTAAAGAGTTTAATAATCAATGTGGCTTAAAACGGGGTCATGATGTGGCACTTCGTTAGCCACGTCAAAAAACAATTAACGTCGTTGCTAAAGGAGGACTAAATCCATGAGTTTTATAATGAAAGGGACCTAGATAGATCAAACTTTGAAGGAGGGACAAAAACCAAAATCGCTCAATACTTAAGAAACCAATAACATAATTAAACCATAGAAAAAATTGTTGGTTGAAAATTGAAGTAGATTTGGAACTCTCTCCAAATCAACATTAAAGAAAATGAGGATGTCACTATTGGACTTAAGGAAGAAATCAAGTAAAGCATCCTAGAAAAGAAATTTAAGTTGGTTTTGATGATATTGTTGATGAAGATGGTGGTAAAGATGTATTTTTTTGGTAAAGTTTTCATTGCATGTGTGTTATCTTACACAACGTAATTATTAAGTTATTGCACATAATTTAATACATAGCTTATTTTCTTAAAATATTAAAGTATTTTTTGAAAAAAGGTTTATTATAAATTAATCAATTAAGCATTTAGATGATTGACTAATTTGTGCTTTATATGTTATCAAAAACATAGTAATTGGTTAATAGGTTTTCATATCGATTAAAATATTATATCACTAAAACAAATATTTTTCCCTCTCTTTAAATTAATTGATTAACAATTATAATAATTGACTATTTTAAATGTTGACAATTAAATATGCATTTCTCTTAATGAATAGTTTAACAAAGAAAATGCCAACTAATATGTTTATGAGTGATTTCTAGAAAAGATAAAGAATAGTTTAACTCAATAAATGGTGTCATTTGTTTAAAAGAATATTAATATTTCACTATATCTCGTTTCTCTTCATATAATTGGCTACAAACTTAGCATAATCACTAACATGTTAAGAGCTTTTCAACCAATTTTAAATACACAATTTGAGTAATTCATCTCAGTAATTTTCACTAACTCATTCATCACTCTCTTTTTTCCAAAAATTTTCAAAAAATGATTTGTGTTAGAGCTATGGAAGCACGTGTTAATGTTTCTTTGAAATACTCTGGTGTTATTTTCTTATTCTTCTAATTTTTGAATTTGTGGGTTAATCTCACTTGATTCATCTTGAATTTTCAAGGGTTGAATTTTTCCTTTTGAAAGGGTTTCAAGAGTTGTGTTATATCTTACTATTGTAATCTAGGGGTTGAACTATATCCTCTTGATTATGTTTAGGCATTGAAATGTTGTCTCTCTATCTTGTATGTGATTCTCATGTTAGTGTGCCTATAAAAGCTCAAAAATAATGCAAATCGATTGTTTAAAAGTTAAAAATGAAGATTGTTTGTAGCATTAGTTTGATATCAACCAATATAAAATTCTTGTGTAATCTTTCTATGAAAACTTGGAAAGAACAAGAAGGGAGGTTTGAATTTCATTTTTAATTTATTTTTTACACTTTTTACAAATATCATTTCATAGGAAATATTTGGATGATAGTTTTATTTATTAAATAATTAGTTAATAGTAGTTTCATTTTATGCAATGTAACAAATACAACTTTAGCACTTAATTGATTCATTTGTTTAAAATGTTTTCTGTAAGACCCGAGAAAATTAAATAGTTATTTAAATAATTATTTAATTATGGCGGGTAATAGAAACATTTAAAGCAATTAATGTGAGGAACTATGATGTGGAAAAGTATTAGCTCAAGTGGTTGAGAGTGCTTTATTGTGTGTGAGGACTTGGGTTTGAGTCCTATGTGTACCACTTGGGTGTTATTTAAATTATGCGTTTTGTGCGTGTTTATATATTGAATGTGTGGGGTGATGATAAATTCCTAGAATTGTAGGAGTTATCATGAAATCTGGATTGGTTGAATGGTTTGGCCTAGGTTTGGTATATGCATGAGTGTGGGTTCAAACCTTGTTGAGAACTAAATAATTTTTTTTGCCAATTTTTCCTTTGGCATGAATGTGAAAAGGTTTGGAAAACCTAGTAGCCAAGAAGGCAGCCGTGAGTGCAGGAAAAAAATACACTGTGAGGGATATTGAGTAGACATTAACACACACTTTTTATTGTAATTTTCGTTTTAAAGGTTAAGTAAAATTAAGGGTGGAATGAATTAGAGTGAGAGAGGATAATTAAGGGATTAAGGGTCTGAGACAGAGGAGTGCATACGGAATCACAGACTTTTGGGCTATTGGCACGAATTGCAGAGGAGAATTTGGAGTGGGAAACAATTGTGGAAGCGTGAGGCAAGAGCAAGGGTGAGTTTGAATTAAAAGTCACGTTTAATCCGTGTTTAGAGCGAGGATCAGAGGTAAGGGGAGTTGTCTTTGATGTTTTAGATATATGTATATTGTGTTGTGCCTTGTTTGATTGAAACTGCACCATTTGCCATCTGTTTCTGCATTGTTTGATCAAGTTTCTGGGATTTTTCCAGAAACCGCCTGGCGGTTCAATCCCTACAGCCAGGCGGCTCATCAGTGGCGTGTGACTGTTCTTGTTTTGGTTGAATCGCCTGGCGGCGATGGGTCTCTGCCAGGCGACGCGATGCTGGTTGCGTTTTTTTTGTTGGGGGTGTTTTGACGTTGTTCGTGTGGAGATTATTATGGGTTCTGAAATTATTGTATGTAGATTGCATTAGATGCATTGTTGATATGAAACTAACCTGAAGTTGGGGTATGGCCAAGTTAGGTCGCATTGGGTATAAAAATTTGTGATTTTATGTTCAAGCACGAGAAGGAATGTGATTGTGGATAAATTGTAGAAGATAAAAGCTAGGTAAGAAATTAAGAGTTTGATCGAGAATAGGAAGTCCAGTTATCATAGAGGTATTACTACAATTTGATGTGCTGGGCAATAAGGATGAATTCGTGAGAGGTATGAAACCATTCGCGGGTGTGGAGGATTCTGCAATTTGGTAGGCACTGTTGTACCGCCTGGCGGCTCTAGGCTTGCCGCCAGGCGATAGCGAGTCCATGGGTTGTTTTCTAAAGTTCTGGCAGCTACGTACAGGATTGTTAGGAAGGCTTACGAGTCTATTTTGAGAGAAAGTATCTATGGATGAATTGTGGTCAAATTTGGTATGAGGCGATCATCATAATAGGAACCTTAGAGTGATTGGGTTTTTAAATTGGATGTAGTAAGAACAGGGGGGGCAGTAGCAATTAACTAAGAGTTTAACAATCATTTAGCAAGGATTGAGTGTGAATTTTGAGTCCTTGGAGAGGCTGTGATATATGTGAGGGCGGGATTAAAGGTAATTGTAATGCTAGTAGTTTCATAGGATGGATGAGGTTATGATTTTATGTTAAAGCTCTTGTTAAACTGAGGAGAACTTAAATGAGTGGATTGATCGGTGTAAAGTATAGGTACTTGATTACATATGATAGTTGTAGATTCGCCTATGTGAGAGTTTGATATTAGAGTTCTTATGCGATCTATGTAAGTGAGTTAAATGGTAAATTGGATTAACTGAGGTGCCATAAACCAGAAAAGTGATGTTCTGGTACGGCGCCTGGCGGTATACTGATACCCGCCAAGCGATGGGTTTAACAGGGGAGCGCAATCTACTGAGGTGCGCTTGGCTGCATGTCGAGCTCCGCCAGGCAGTGACGAAAAAAATGGTGGCACTGGAACGACGCTGGCGCCTGGCGGTGAGTGGGTACCGCCAGGCGGTCTGGAACAGTTTTGCCTAGAGGCGTGTGGGCCGTGCCAGGCGAAAATGCTACTGTTCTTTGGTTTTTGGTGTGTTGTTTTTAATTAACGATGATGCTTTGTTTGGATCGGGAGATGCTGTGCCATGAGTGGGTAGGTTCATGGATGGTGGATGACATGTGATGATATGAGTGGGGAGATTCATATCCAGTTACTCTCATGTGGGGATACGAGCGAGGTAGGTTCGTATGTTCCGTGCTCACGTTGAGAGATGCCACGTGCGGGGAGGTACGGGGCTGGTGGATCACATGTGTTGGACTACGGGCGGGCAGGTTCGTAGAGTAGGACTACGAGCGGGAAGGTTCGAAGAGGCAAGACCACGAGCGGGCAGGTTCGTTCGAGCATCATGTTCCCGAGTCCACGGCTAACCAGTTGTGTGATTTGAAGGCTATAAAGCCTTGGGGGTTAAGGTCTTGGCCAAGAGTTTTGTAGAATGAATAAGATTGATATGATTTATCTTGTGTTTTATATGCCTGTTATTTTATTTTCTCAGCTCACCCCTTTCTGTTTGTGTATGGCGATGATCGTATGATTCGTTGCACTGGAGCAGATGTTGATACAGGTGGTGCTGAGGATGTTCAGGCGACGGAGTGAGGGCTAGCTTGGGATTAGAGCTAGGATTTTTCTCATATGTATTTCATTATGTTTTTATCTATGAACACGAATATCTCTCATCGTGAGCACGGAACATACGAACCTACCTCGCTCGTATCCCCACGTGAGAGCAACTAGATATGAACCTCCCCGCTCATATCATCACATGTCAACACCATCCATGAACCTACCCGCTCATGGCACAGCATCCCCCGATCCAAGCAAAGCATCATTGTCAGTTAAAAACAACACACACAACTCGTAACCTGGTGCACAGCCGCCTGGCGCGCCAGCCAGCACCGCCTGGCGAAACAGGTTCAGACTGCTTGGTGGTTTACGTCCCACCGCCAGGCGCTAGGTTCTCGTACAAAAGCTCGCTGCCTCGCGTCTGGCTGGCGGATATCACCTCACCGCCAGGCGCCAGCCTCTGCAGACACTCTTTTTGGGTCTTCGACCGCCTGGCGCACTCAGTCCAACCGCCAAGCGTTGTGACAGTACCATTCCACTCTCTGATTTTGCCTCTCTTTCAGATTATCCCACATTTACCTCTCTCTCCAAGGTAGCCAAACAATATTTATTAACCCCACTCCCATTCTGGGTTCCTTAGTTAACCTCTTGACATATCGCAGTACTTATAACTTCCATTCCAAACTTATAATCACACCTACAATGCACTAACTTCTTCCAACATTATGCCATAAGCTCCTCTATTTTCTAGTAACAACCACACAGTACATTTTTTTTCACACTACACTCTTCACTCAAATTGCTTTAACACAATACCACACTCCCTTACAATCTTACTATTTTATGCTCATGCCTTCATACTTAATCCAACTTCCCTAACCCTATATTACAAATTATTCATCTATCACAGATTTATCAATATTTGTCTAAAAGCATAACTCATCCCAGTATTACTCAATTCCACCCTCTTATCCTCCTTTTAATCACACAACAAATGTGTCTGCACCCATCGTCGCCTGGCGGCAAGCGACGCACCGCCAGGCGGTACACCAGTGTTCTGCAAAATCACAGAATCCTCCACTTCTATTACGCATTCAATCCCTTTTTCTAATTTCCATCCCGACCAGTTCAGTCACCATAAAACAACCATACCTGCATCACTTACTAGCTTCCTACCCTCAACTTGTTTCATAAAAGTGGCTCTATACTCACCCTCATGTGCAGCACAAATCAATTCACACATGATCATCCCCCAACCCTTTTCATTCCACAATTTGGTAATCCATTTCGATCCAGGAAGGTATCTAATAAAATCCCTTCACATCAACCAAAGAAACACATACGCACTAGCACGAATAACAACAAACATGATGAAGGATTATCTTGTTCCTTTTTAAGATTATTGAATATGGTGTGAGTTGATTAAGAAAGCTAAGTGAAATCTCCACTGGACATTAAGATAGCAAGCTATCTAGATGTGAAGGTTCCTTTCA
>Ga0214542_1000420_pt1 | contig 75720 bp, 34 predicted proteins | sample CNSS1metaG_FD_160096 | JGI IMG/M metagenome (GOLD analysis project Ga0214542, IMG submission 160096) | Root nodule microbial communities from cowpea collected in UCLA plant growth center, Los Angeles, California, USA - CNSS1 | ecosystem: Host-associated > Plants > Roots > Nodule | place: USA...
ATAGTTAAATAATAATAAATATATATATATATATATATATATATATATATATATATATATATATATATATATATATATATATATATATATATATTATTACGCACTTTCTATTTTTTATTTTTTCTAATTGTTTGGTTTTAAATATTTTTTATGTCTCGCAAATCAATATTTCTATTTTTTTTAACTTTTTTTATTTATTATATATTTTCTTTTCACATAAGAATATTTAACACTCTCGATAATTTAAATATTTAATAGCATAAACTTTTCATTTGTTATATTTGTTAGGTAATATAAAAAAAATTATTTCCTTTACTTTATTATATTATTTGAAAAACCCTTTTGTTTCGTTAAAACACTTTTTGTTATTTCTCAACTATTAATTATATTGATATTTGAAAAGTTTTCTTAAATCTCAAAGATATTTTTCATTTTATTATACTCTTAATTATATGTTTATTTTCATTTGTGCGATTTTCTTCAATAGTCTTTCAAATTGTTTTAAGACACACATTTGATAATTTCTTAATACTTTTATTATTGTTTATTTTTATAATGTAGAATACTATTTTGATATATTTTATATAATTATTTTTTATTTTTTAACTCATTATTATACTGTAATTTTGTTATTATAATTGTATAAATACATTTTATTTACTATAATATAAAAATTTAATGTAATTACCAATAATTCTTTTTTTCCATCCAATATATATTAAAGTTCAAAAGATACAACATTTATGTTAAGATTTTATTATTATTAGTTTAATTTCTATTTTTTGCGTGTTTTATTATATAAAGTTATGTAATATAACTTTTATTAGTATATTGAAAAAATATTCCTTAGAATTTTAAAAACTCAATCAAACAGACATTTAAAATATATTTTATTTTTAATATTTATTTTCCTTTTGTATATTTTTTAAATATTTTTAATTTTTTGTCAATTAGGTTTGATTAATGTTTGCTTACAAATTTAATAAATGTTTGAATCCTCGTGAAATTTTATTTGGTATTCTAATTTGAAATTTATACAATTATAATTTTCTTTTAAATATTTGATATCGAATAGACAACCTTCTTCTTAATACTGAATATTTGATATATTATATTTCATTTGATTTTTTATTATTTTATAAAAATTAATTAATTAATATTGAAACAGTAAGAAAATATATACATATATAGGTACAAGAATATATCCGTTATCCAAAAGAGATGAGGATGAGAAAAAAGTTTGATACTCGTTATGTTTGGAGATGAAGATGAGAATGTCGATGAATTTTTTCTATGAAAAGGAGTATGCCATAACGAACTCGTTCCCGTCCCGTTGTCATCACTACTCTTGACTAAATCGCGATATAAAAAAAAAAAACGAAAAAAAGATAAGTTAAATAATTTTTATAGATTTCTACAAAAATTATATTGTTTTACCTATTTTATCTTTAAAACGATTAACCGGATATTTATTTCAAAATTTGTACTAATGCATTGAGACATCGGTGTAATTATATCTCACGTAAACTAAAGCTCAACTAATAACTCTCTTCCATAAATACAAACTCCAAAGCATATATAAAAAGCAATTAGTGGAGACAAATACAAAGGTGACAAGTTACTTCTCTTATAAATTTAATTATTTTTTATAGTATTCAACAAATCTTTTTATTTTTCCTGAATTTAATAAACTGATTACTTTGATTTAATAAACTTTTGTACACAATCCAAATGAAACACATTTTCTATCACATAGGTAGGCTCCAACAAACTTTTAACCATTTATGGAAGTAAATTTAAGATAAATTTAAATAAATTATGAGTATCACTTTTTCAAAAGCATAAATAAACTCTTAACTTGAATGTCACACTTTTATTAGTGACTAATTTTTACAAAAATATATGGTTGATTATTTTAAGAGGATAGTCTGTTCCAACTAATCACATTTTATTTTCATGGATTCAAATTTAAAACAATTTATTTATTTATTATTAATATATATAAATAATATCGTAACTGGCGTTAATTTGGACAGTCGTCCATTTTCTTCCTCCTCCAACCTCACAATAGCTATTCTTTCTATGTTCTCTCTATCTCTCACATCACTTTCTTTTCTTTTCTTTTCTTTTTTCCGAATCTGAAATTTTTCCTACAAAATCTACTTCCTGTCCTCAAAGACAGATCCGAAGGCGGATGCCAAATCTATCACCCCTCTTTGCCCGAGAATATCGTACCTATTAGATTCCTCTTCCTTCTACATTACCGCATTTTTTCACACTATTCGCCGCAATAGAACATAATTTAGTTTATCTACTCACTGCTACTCCGGTTTGTTTTTTTTTTTTTTCATCCTTTTCGCCATTCGATCTCTTTTCGTTGTAGAAGAGGAGAAGGGGTTTCTTTGAGCGACCACATAATCGCAGTGGGTGTTTTGTAGATTCTAGTTCCTGATCTTACTTCCGTTGATCAAATTTTTTTTTCCTACGATTTTTACGGTACTGGGATTAGCATAGCCTGAATTTTTGAGTTATTAAATATAGTTTTGGATCTTTGAGTTAGTGGCAAATCTCGTTGGATCTGAGATTGTGCTGCAAATGAAGCTCAATCGTTGATGAGATACTGGGAATAGGCATTTTTTTGTTTGTTTGAGTTGTTTAGTAAAGTGCTTTTGTAATTTGACAAGGATCGAGAGATTGGGTTTGTATCATGGATCATGTTATTGGTGGAAAATTCAAGCTTGGTAGGAAGATTGGGAGTGGATCGTTTGGAGAGCTTTACCTAGGTTAGTATACAGAGTATTTTGTTTTTGTAACATTAATTTGGATTTAACATCTTTCTTGATCTTCTTGTATTTTTGTGTTTTGTTCAGGTGTTAATGTACAAAGTGGGGAGGAAGTCGCTGTTAAGCTAGTGAGTGCAATTTTTTGAGTTCTATTGGGTTTTTGATTGTTGTTTTACTTTTATAATATTTGTTTTTCATAGAACATAGATCAATTTATTTTGTTGTTGGACTGAAGTAATTGGTATGCTTTTGTTTTTTGGTGGCTTGACCGTCAGCTGAGGCATAGGGCAATATTTTCGGGTTTTGCGATTTGTCTTGTATAAGAAAGGGGATTTTAGGATAACTATTGTTGATCGGAAATTTTAAAGGGGATTTGCAGATTCCTCCGTGGCATCTGGCAGCCATGAAAAATACGTAGTGTTATAATAATACACTGATGGGTCATATGCTTTTCAGTGAATATATCACTGATCAGCGACTGTTTCAACTCTTGTATGTAATTTTCCACGGTCACCTGCCTAAATTATGTCTTAAATTATAGATGTCAAAATGAGTTTCAAACCGTGAGTCAACCCGGCTCACAACGGGGTCGAGCCGGGTTGGGTTGAGAAAAATTTAATTTTTTTAAAAGTGGGTTGAACTCAACCCGGCTTACTTAACCCACGGGTTAAACGGGTTCGAGCCGGGTTGAAGGTGGATGGACCCACTTAACCCACCAACATTTTTTTACAATTTTTTTTAGTTTCTTTTATTTATTTTTTTAACTTTTTTTAATAATTATTTATTACTCCTGTTATACATGTTCACAATTTCATATTTTTAAATGCTAGAATGTTGCTAAATAATATTTGAATAGTTTGAATATTTAATTAATTTGATTGTCAAGTTATACATGTTGATACTTTAAATTTTAATTATAATCTTTATAATAAATTATTTAAACAACCGTCTTATAAACAATTTTTTTAAAGTAACATGACAAAAATGTATAGTTTTTTTATTTATATTTTATTGAATAGTATGACAAAAAATATGTAATATTAACCATGTTTTCTTATACTATATGGATACTTTCTTGGAAACAATTCATCATATATTGGCGGTGAGCATGATCAAGATATTGATTCTTGATTTTACTATGATTGTCATCTCATGGGTTACTTAAAAATTTATTTAAATATTTGAATACTAAAAAAAAAAATTTTTTTAAGTGGGTTGGTAACCCACCAACCCGTGGTGGGTTGAGCCGGATTACAAAATTTCTAGCTCACCATAAAGTGAGCCGGGTTGAGTTCACTCATTTTCAACCCGGCTCGTGGTGAGCCAACCCGTGTGAGCCGGGTTGGCTTACTTTGACATGTATATCTTAAATGATTATCATGCTGTATTTGTCTATATTGGCCAGTGGGAAAGGATAACAAATATTGCTGTCTAATATTTGATTTACATACTTCGTTTGACACGGTGTTTCATGCTCCTCTGTTAATGGATGCTTATTTGGCCCCCAATTCTCTTGGTTTAACAGGAATCTGTGAAGACCAAGCATCCCCAGCTTCACTATGAGTCTAAATTATATATGCTTCTCCAAGGAGGAAGTAAGTTTTCATCCTTTCACCAGTTTTTTTTCAATCTGTACTTTATCAACTTCTTTTCTTGCAAGCTAGACTTGCATTTCTTTAGTTTACTGTCATGAAATGAAATTAGGCTATAAGCTCTTTTCATTTTTTTTTGAAGCTGGTATACCCCATCTAAAATGGTTTGGAATTGAGGGTGACTACAATGTCATGGCTATTGACCTCCTTGGGCCAAGTCTTGAAGACTTGTTTAACTATTGTAATAGGAAATTATCTCTGAAAACAGTTCTGATGCTGGCAGATCAGCTAGTAAGCATGGCTTTAATTTCAACAAATTATACTTTGGGCAAAGAGCTGCTATATTTTTACTCTTTTCTTCTATTTGGTTCACCTAGATAAACAGAGTTGAGTACATGCACTCCCGGGGTTTTCTCCATCGTGATATAAAGCCTGACAACTTTTTAATGGGTTTAGGCCGGAAGGCAAATCAGGTAATTTTGTGTATGCCACATTTATTTTAATTAAGTCTTGTCTTGTTGGGTGTTTATGCATGGCATCCCTCTTGTATTATGAAGTAGTTTCAGTTATGATTTAAGATTATGATTAAACTGTTTTCACACTATGGATATACGGAGACTTCAATGTTGCTTTAAACTTGTAGTGATCTCTTCTGTGTAGTAGCCATTGGATATGAAATTTATTATTCAGAACTTGAATGCTTAAGTGTAAACAAGCTTACCTTACTTTACATGTTTATGATAATTATTTGATAAAATCTTGATCACAACTTATGAAGAGAAATAAAATTTCATTATCCTGAATCTTGGTTTTAATGAAATACAATGACAAAGAGAGGATGAAGAATACAGAGCGGAAAATATACTCCTACCCAGTATTGGAGAGACATGCACTCTCACAAGTCAAATCCTTTCGCAAGACACACCTACTAACTTTCCCTACTTCCTGCTTCCTGCTTCCTGCTTCATATTTATTATCTCTTTCCCTCCTGGCTGTTACAATTAATTGTCTATTTGAGCAAACAGCATTTATTCTCTTTTTATTCTGACTTATACAATTAATTGTCTATTGGGTTGTAACTACTGCTGCTCACTACTTAATATTGTAATATCCGTTCTCTGCCTTATTTCTCCTACTGTAAACCTTCTTTAGGGAAGCTCTCTTTAACTTTCTGTAAACCATGGCATGATTTTGCAACTAAACCTTTGGTTCTCTTATTTCCTTTTATTTCCTTTATATGTATTTTTTCCAGTTGATGTTTGATTTTGTTTTCACTCTACTGCTCCCTCCTTTGTTGTGCCTAACTCAACTTTTTTTATTTTTTTTAATAATTTAATGCTTTATATAAGTCAAAGTTGTGTTCCTGGTACTGTATAAAACCAAACTACTTACTATTCCAGTTTACTTAAGGTTAGACTATTATAAATCTGGTAAATTATGAAGGCTTCCAAACAAATTCAGGCCCTAACAGTGTCACATAAAAGAGTCTGTAAAGAAAAGGGAGGTGAATTTACAATTAATCTTTGAATTTATTTTCTGCCAGATAGGTGTCATGTATTAAATAACTAAGTTGGTTTTGGTTAATGTTCTTTTTTTCTGTTTTTTTTTTTTATAATTTGAAGGTATACATAATTGATTATGGCCTTGCAAAAAAGTACCGGGATCTTCAAACACATAAGCATATACCATACAGGTAATAATTTTGACATTTTGTTTGAGCAGGCTCTGCAGCTTGTTTTCATTTCATTTCATCTCATCCCTTCAATATACACAGCAAACCCAATACAATATGTACTACGTATACCTCAATAATTCAGATCCACAACGAGTTATTCTAAAGACACATCGCATAAGTGTTCTATCAGATAGCTGTGGTGCTTAGTAGGGATTAAACTGATGGGTTGAATTTGAGTTTTAGACATTACTTTTCTTTTGTGAATGGTCATTGTACTTTGTCTTTTTTTCAGGGAAAACAAAAACCTCACTGGAACTGCTCGTTATGCAAGTGTTAATACTCATTTGGGAGTTGGTGAGTGAGGTTATTGATTGTGGGTTTGCTGCGTGTAACTTCTAATCAATAAATTTTTCTTAAACTTTTTAAAGTCAACATTGATATAAGTTTATAACAATCTTGTTCTAATAATTCGTGCAGAACAAAGCAGAAGAGATGATCTAGAATCTCTTGGTTATGTGCTCATGTACTTTTTGAGAGGAAGGTCAGTCAAAATACTATTTTCTTTTTTTTCTCTGCGGTAATCTTTGTTGTTATATTTTAAAATTTTTGGCTTTTGTGTTCCAGTCTCCCATGGCAAGGCTTGAAAGCTGGCACTAAAAAGCAAAAGTATGACAAGATAAGTGAAAAGAAGATGCTTACTCCAATAGAGGTTACTACTTGTTCAGTAGGCAGTTTTTATGTGAATTTTCTAATAATTAGAAAATTTGGTGCTTATTTATATTTATTAGGTTGATTACTGTTTTTTGATGATTTAATCATCAGTAGAATTTGTTCAGTGCTGGCATTTTTCTGGGAATTCTTTTCTTTAACCAAGTAGAATTGGTTCAGCAATTAATTAATTTTTTCTTTTGTATTGTCTGTTGCAAAGAATTTATTGTATGGGTTTCTGAGACAGGTATTATGCAAGTCCTATCCATCGGAATTCACATCATACTTCCACTATTGCCGATCATTGCGGTTTGAAGATAAGCCCGATTACTCTTATCTGAAGAGACTCTTTCGGGACCTATTCATCCGAGAAGGTTAACTTTGCACAAATAAACTTTGATGTTTCCTTGTGAGTAATAAAAATTTTCTAAGGCTTTGAAGCTCTTGCTTTCGTAGGGTATCAGTTTGACTATGTTTTTGACTGGACAATGTTGAAGTATCCACAAATCGGATCCAGCTCTAGAGCTCGAGTTAGTTCTTCTTAGCTAGCGTAGTTTCATTGTTTTTCTAGCAAAAGTTAAGGTTCTTTCTAATCATTTGTTTGCCACATCTTCAACAGCCAAGTGGGAAGCCAGTCATAAACCCAGGGCAATCAGGAGAACGACCTTCAGGTTTCATCTGTCTACAGTTTTTCCAGTAGCAATTGTTGTTACTTGTGTTCATAGTCCTTATAGTTTTATTCAGTATTCTGCATGTTTATGAGTTTTATTCTTATCTTATATTTGAAATTGATTATTTTGTCCTGTTCAAAGTATTTCTCCTGTACATTGTGCATGACCGAGAAGTATTTTATTTAAATTCTACAAATTGTACGAAAAAGGCTTTCATCAACTAATGAGTATTAGACTTGTATTTCAGGTGTATCAGAGATTCGAGATAGATTCTCAGGTGCAGTTGAGGCATTTGCGAGGAGGAATGGCTCTGGACTTGGTCTGCATGGTGATCATTCTAGGCATAAGTCTTCTGATGATGCGCCTTCTTCGTCAAAAGATGTGGTTAGTATCTTCTTAGTCATCATTTTCTGTCTGTATATGATATGAATTGGTAACCGTCAAACGTTTATGGGACTCTTATACTTAGTCCTGTTATTCTTTGCAGCAAGCTGATTCTGAGAGGCCTCGGAGTTCTTCTCGTAATGGCAGTTCTTCAAAGAAGCTTGTCTTGTCAAGCAGCCGACCAAGCTCTTCCGGCGAGCCCAGTGAAAGCCGTGTTAGCCGACTGGTCTCAAGCAGTGGCAGACTATCAACAACTCAGAGACTTCAACCTGCTTCCGAGTCTAAAACATCTCTAACTCGGACTTCGGGGACAAGACTTGGCCGTGATGATGCCCTCAGGAGCTTTGAACTCCTGTCACTTAGTACAGGGAAAAGGAAATGAAGAACTTTGTGATCGATGGTCTTAGTTCTTCTGCGCTGAAAGTTTCCTTTGAGATGTCTTCACATGTTAATTACTCTGTATATTTCCATCCAATGTTGAGGCTAAAGATCTCCCAGACTTCTTCAAGAAGATTTGGCAGACTCATCTTATACCTCTTCAGATGTTCTTCCATGATTATTTCAGCATGGACCCATTCATGAAGAGATGCTATGTTACTTAAGGAATTTGTTAATATTTGGCTACTTGTAAGTTGTAATAAATACATTCTCTATTTTTCTGTCAAATGAATGAAAAAGAATCTGCAAAAGTGCTTTTGAACACTTTTGCGACTTTCTATTCGTATTTCGAACCCAGAGTATTTGAGGGATGACATTATTGGCTTCAATTATAAATACAAGAATGAAAATAACTTAGGAGCATTTTGCCAATATCCAATTATGCCTAAGAATTAACTTCATAGCATGTTACACAAAAGGTGGTCCCAATAGAGTCTTGTCTTGGTCCATGAGGGAATACGACAGTCTGAAAATGAAAAAAAAAATAGTGGTAATTATTTCAGATCAATTTTGGTTTCATCTCTTACAATGTGTTTGGCTAAAATAATATATATATATATATATATTATAAATATAAATAAAAGATTAACTATTTTACACTAAATTTTAATACAACTTTGCTTTGAACAATATTTTTAAAGTATAATTTACTTTACTTAATTATTATTTCTTTAAAAATGAATTATGTAAAATTAAAACTGTAAAGGTTGATAAAAACAGCAGAAAATCCAAACATAATATAGAGAGTTACAAACTATACTTAAAAAATCCATGGCATACAATCAATGCCACTAGGTTGACTGCGTGAAAGTTTGAGCCAGTATCCCAATAGAGGGAAAAGTAGAGTATAAGAGAAAATCAGAAAATATTTGTCTGAAGTCCAAATAAATTACTAAGAGAGAGAAAAGCAAGTGAGGAAGTACTATTATATGAAAGAAATAAAATGCATTAGAAACATTTGCATGCTTTTGTCATCCCAATTCTCATGAGTCCATTATATTGTCTATTTTAAGTTTAAATTGGTAAAATAATATCAAAGTCAAAGTTAAAATATTATTTACTTTTTGATTTGAAGATGTATTGTTTAAGAAGATCGAAAAGTACTGAAAGTGTGAAAAACAGAATTGAAATCACGAAAAATAGAATAAAAGTCGGATGCTAAATTTTTTGGTGTGAAGTGTGTTGCGAAGAAAGTAAATATAATAATAATAATTTTTCATTTATTAATTTATTGCATATAAATAATAATAAAATATATATATATTTTTAATTTATTAAACCAATAATATCATTCATATATTTTCCTTTCATTTTTTCTTTTTCAATATTATTTCTCTTAATTTAAACAGTCTCAATTTTATCCTTTTTTTTTCTCCCAAATTCATCCCTCTCAAATCTATCATTCAATTCAAGCACAACAAGTTGAAAAACACAAAATAATGTGAATAAATGTAACTTTTTCTCACTTTAGTGGCAAGAGTTTAAGAATCAAAATCAATTTTTTAAATCTTGATATTATTATCATATTAAACTCAGCGCGTACTATTAACCTATTATAATCTTATCATAAGTTTGCTTCTATCTTTCAACCTTTTGTTAATGCATTATTTAACTTTAAGGTGTACAAAATATTAAAAGTTTCAATTTCATTTTATCGTTACTGAAATACAGACAAACATAAAAGATAAATTATAAAATGTCAATTAAAGAAGGACAAAATAAGTAAAATTTTTTAACATAGTTATAATGTAGTAAGAAACAAGATATAAAGTAGAAATCTTTAAACATTTTTAATTCTTTAACTAAAATGAAAGTTTTTCATTGATAATAGGTGTGAACTTTAATTTAAGTCAAATACTGAAAATATTTAAATATTGTCCAATAAAGAAAACCAATTTCATTACTTCTAATGACATTGTTATATTAAACTTTTATTTTTAAATATATAATGCTATTTTTTATATTATTGGCAAAATCATCTTAATTTCTTACATTTTCATCTCATCAAATAAAACCCGTTAAAACTAAACCTGTAAAATAAAATAGTTTTCTCTATTTTCCCACCCGAAAAAATTCAAAATTATTCTGGCAGGTAAAAGAAAGGTTTGGTAATCAGGAATCACTCACTCGCTCTCTCTCGACAGTTTCAGTTGGTACAGTGCGTGCACAGAACACGGACACAACAGATAAATACAACTCTACTGTTTTATTTTACCTCTTTTCATTTGTGTTTTCTTTTGTTTTCTCATTCATCACTACCGTTTCGTTTTGTTTTCTTTGCCTCGCCCTCATTCCTTTTTCAAACCTCGAAACCAAACAAGGGTTTCTTTTATTTCTTTTTTTTTTTTTTTAATTTCCCATTTCCCCTTCACTTCAGACTCCAATTTTCTCCTCTCCCAATTTGTTTCATTCCTTGATTGTCACCAAAACCGTTTTTCCCTCTCATCTATTCAAATTTCCTGGAATTTGCAACTATGGGGTGTGTTTCAGAGAAGCCAAGCTGCAGGACCCTCTGTGTTCATCTTCTCCGGTACCCATGATTGTTTTTGGCTGAAAGTTGTTAACTTGGTTGCTGGGTTTTGGTAACCCAAGTGGTTGAAGAAGGGTAGGGGAGGAATCGGAGTAATTGTTGAAAAAGTGGGGTTTAGGGTTTTTGGCGGGCTACGGAATTTGTGATTGAATTAGGGTTGTTGAGTGCATGAGAGGTAGAATTGTGTTGTGATGGATGTGGAGGAAACTGAGGAGTTGGTGTCTTTGGACACAGATTTGTTGCAGCTTCAGGAGGTGTCTCCTTTTGCACTGAAATCGAGTCATTGTGTTGTTGAGGAGCTATTCACGCAGTGGCTTTCGCTTCCGGATACTTGTCGCCTGGTACATATATACATACGTAGTTCATTTGAACTGAACCACTTATGCTTTTCTATGAATCAATGAATGATTTTGGCTATTCACTTGACTAGTGGACATGGTGCAGATAGAGTTGTGTAGGGTTTTTTTACCAGCAAATTGAGTGTTTTTCTTTTGTTGCATGGGGGGTTTTAGTTAGCCAAATTGAATTAACATGTGACCCAAGATGTTAAAAATCCAAAATAACTGTGAAGATAGAAAACTTTTGTAATGTTAAAATACTGATCCTGATAATGAAATGAGTTAATTCCTAACGACTTATCATTCCAATCGTGCTGGATATTGTGAATCCCTTGGGCTACGTGATTGTAACTTAACCGTTTACGTTCATTTACTCTTCTCTATATGCTCTTTAGTGAATAACTTGTTGTTTGAGCATTCCTTTTCTTCCTTTCAAAGTAGCTTTATAGTGTACAATACTAACGTAGAGTTCATTGCCACTTGGAAGAGATTTCTGATTCTTTGATCTTGAAACGTTACTATCCATTTTGGCTTTTATATTTTAAACACAATAAATGACCCTTTCCATCTCCTGCCAAGTGCCTTGATGGAACTTTTAGATTCCAATGACCTAACCATAGGAGAGGTGACCTCCATTTTGATGTCTTGAATTACAGTTCTTACAGTCGACAGATATTTGTTATTTTCTGTTCAATTTAATCAGCAATCTGAAAGAGGGTTCTAGTATAGGAATTATACTGCTCTCATGCTCATTGTCATCAAAATCGCATGCTGAGTCATAGAAATGTATGCTTGTATGCTTCTGTGGTGCCTGAGTGAGTTTGCTGTGCCATAAAATTCAGAAATGGGTAGAATTGCAGCACAGAATTGTAGACTTAGAAGAATTGTAGAGTTTCTTGATCTGCTTACTGCCAGGTTCGAAAGTGTTTTGCCCAATTTGGGCTTATACAAACCTAGGTCCATAAACGAGGTGCTCACTAACCCTAACAAGAAACCAAAAAAAAACATTTCTTGTCTTCATCTTTGACCTCGTCTCCCAAAACATGACTCTGCTGCTTCTACCGTTCTTCACTGTTTCATCTGGTTCTGTTATGTCAGGCTGCAGTTCTTCCCCTGGTTTGTCTGATTCACTTTTTCTGGTTTGTTTCTCTTTCTGTTTGCTGTTTGTGACTAAGGAGTTGGACAATGTCGATCTCTGGAATGATTATGATTTTAATTTGAATGATCTATATTTTAGGTCTAGGTACTGCAGTACTATAGTAGGCACTTACAACTTAAGTTTTTTGTTGTGAGCTATGAGTTCCGTACGAATTTATTTATTGACTTTCTTATGCTTGTGATTTTAAGCTTAATTGAAAGAATTTGTGTGTTTTAAAGGTATTGTTCTCTTATATGTAAGTTTTATGAATATGTATGGGTTTTATGAATCTTGAGGAATGTTATGCAGGGTGATACGTTCCACCATTTTTATTCTGTTTAGCAGAATCTATAGTTTGATTTCGTTGCTTTTGCTGATATGCTTTCATTTCTAGATCATACGAGGAAGATTTGTAATGTTGAGGTTCTATTGATACTTTGTGGCTTGACAGTTCTAGTTTATCATTTATAAGTCATCTTAAGCACTAGCTTTTATGAATCTCTCTTTTATTTTAACAAATGCCAACAGATAAGGTTATTATGATATGAATCTCTCTTTTATTTTAACAAATGCCAACAGATAAAGTTATTATGAGATTTTTGAAGTGATGTCTTGGTTTTATGCCAGTTGTGTCCAATCGGGTGCATTTACAGCCATTATTTGATGATATAATTAATTTAAATTGAATTATTCAAATGTTGCTAAAATATTAAGTTGTGATTGGGAGTTCATCTGGACACTGGAGGAGGATGCTATTCATATTTCTAGTTAAATTTAGATTTTTAAGGGCAATCAACATGATACTTTAAAAGGAAGTTTATTCTTACCCTGTGGAAACATCAACAAAATAATATTTATGAGCAATAGCTAGAGTTGCTAAAGAAGGATGACCTGTTTCAATAACAATATGTTGAAAAAGTAAGGATTTGTTTGATTGTACCTTTGTTTTTTTAAACTATTTTATAAAACAGCGTTCATAGATTTCATAGAGTAGAAGTAGGAATAATGTAGAAGTACACGAAAGAACATGAGAATAGAAAACTAAATCAACTTAGAGATGCTTTGGTTATACAAACTAACAAAGATATTAGTTTAGAAAAGGGTTTTCGAAAACTACTCTTACCAAACATGCTCTTTTCTTTATTTTTTTGTTTTTTAAAAGGAAACAAACAGGCCCAACCACTATAATGTTTGACCCCATAACAATGTTGGATGTAATGATTACTGAAATATGACATTTTTTTGCATGTTATTGACAAAGGAAATCTGAGAATTTGTTTTTTTCCTTTCTTGCTCAATAGTAGGTTTAAGGGAAACATTTCTCTTCGTAATTTATTTTTTCACGTCCTAAATCTATTGAGGAAAACAAACCGTGAGTCTTCTGTGCAACCTGAAAATCAATGATTAGCCTGGCCAGGCCTGGCCTGGCCTGGCCTGGATTTAGTGAGGGAAATTTTGTCCTTTATGCTTATTTAATAAAATAAATAATTCTTTTACTATGTTTGATGACTGAGACAATTATTCTTATTTTATCCTCTTTCCTCCTTGTTCCTTGCTTCTATTGTTAAATCTTCTTATGCATTGTGATGGAAGTGGTTGAACTTCCACATGATTCACACAAGGATGAATTTTAAGCTGTGTGATTTAATAGAGTAAATTGAGAATCACCTAAAAGCAGGAAAGGGCATTTTATTCTAGATGCATTAAATTATTGTCATATAACTTTAAATAATCATATCAACGGAATAAACATCTCATTAATAGTTTAAGTTTAATACCAAGGCTATAGATTAGAGTAACCAAGTTAAGCAGTCAGAGTATAGATGTTTTATTCTAATTTTTAATGACCATCTCCAAAACACCACCTTGTTCTTTTCTAGCTATATTTTTATGGTACTTTTGTCTTCATCTGTTTAATTTTTTTCATTAATGCACTATGAAAACAGGTTAAGTCATTGCTTGCTGATGCAAAGGCAGGAGCTGCTTTGAGTACACTTGAGAACTCAACAAGCACAAATGCTCTGTCAAGCAATTCTCTACCTTCCTTGTTTCCTGCCGGGAGTACACCACCACTTTCTCCACGTAGTTCATCTGGTTCCCCACGCACCACAAAACAGAGGAATAGTCCTTCATTAGGATCTCCACTAAAACTAGTCAGTGAACCTGTAAGGGAGGTCATTCCACAGGTATTTGTTAGTATTGACCGATTCTTTATTTTTTCTCTATACTTCTGGTTTGGTTATACTAGAATAGAAAGAATCAATTAATTCCTTGTTTTATAATATGCTTTCAGTTCTACTTTAAAAATGGCCGTCCACCACCAAATGAAATGAAAGAGCATTTCCTGTATCAAATTGATAGTCGGTTTTATGGCCATGTGAATGGTCTGCAATTACATGGTGAGAAGTCCTTTCTGAGAACATGGTATTAGTGAGTTAATTAGTTCTAAATTCTCAATTATGATAGTTATTCTGCTGAAAGGCCAGTTCCTTTTTCAACTTTTGTTGTTAATTTGCAGAATTTAAGTCTGTTGCAAAAGAGCTCTGCAAACTTCCCTCATTTTTCTCCACTGCTCTTTTCAGAAAGATTGATGTCAATTTTACTGGAACCATAACAAGGTACCAACTCTCTTATTGTATCATTTCATTTGAATATTTTATTGCATCAGATGAAATACTAAAGTTATTGAACATTTTAACTCTAAATCTATCACAATGTCTAAATGCGGGTTGTTTCATAAATGCTAAGAAAAATTGGGCTGCCAGATGTTTGCTGATAGAATGAGCTTTCGAAAGTGGTTTACTTGCTGGATGTGGTTATGCCTTTTCGAGTTGGGCTTGAGATAGGGATTGAGTTTATGAGGTGTCTAAGTCCATCGATGGAGGTGTTTGTTTAAGTGTTTGGTTCTCCTCCCTTAACAACTAGCTTGTAAGGTAGGGTTTTTCAAGTGCTTGAGTGCATGGCATAGCTGGTTGCCAGTCTCAGAATAAGCTACTTTTGGAGGTGTCAGGTTTCAAGGGCTGCGCTATGATAGGAACTTGGGTATTCTGAAGGTGCCTAAGTCTCACACGGTTGAAATGCCTAATAGCATATTTAAGTGTTGGGTTCTTTCTTAGCAACTAGCTTTAAAGGGAGCTTACCGAAATGCTTTAATCAATCTGTTTAGTGAATTTTTAGTTACTTCCATCTTTTCCCTCAAATGAAGGAAAAATATATTAACCTTAGATAAAACCACTTATATTCTAAACCATTTTATTTATGCTGGATGACATTATGTGTGCTTCGTTGACCCTGATAAGAAGTACCTTGGTTGGCAATTTGACTATTTTTCTAGTTGGTGATTTTAGAATTCGTTTTTGGAGGACTCACTTAACTAGATTCACATTATGTTGTTTGAATTCAATTTAGAAGGGTCCTTTTGCTTTGATGTTGATTAGAATTGATTTTGATAGAATTAGTTTTAAACTGCTGACATAATTAGGATGTATGTTCAAATCGTTCTCAGCTGTAAATATATATTGGAATGTATATTTTTCTGGTCTGTTTCTGTATTTGTGTTCACTGTTAACTTTTCTGTGATGAAGAAGATGGAAGAAATTATTACCTCTTGTAACTCGTGAATTATTTATGAGTTTGACGATTTTATTTATTGACTTTCTTTACATATAATTATGAATTCAAGCTTAATTAAGTATTTGATATCTATTATAAAAGGAATTTTCTCTTATTTATGCCATGTTTTATGCTATGATGGGATATGATACCAGTGGATATGACACGGGGATTTATTTCATCTTGTAAAATATAGCATACAATACATTTGGAATATGTATCTGAGCTTATATATAATTCAAAAAATGAAATAAAATGCTTTTGTAATATTTTTAAAAACCATTCTAAAATTGCCATACTATTATCCAAATTGAACATACTAAATATCCTAAATTGAATTGTATATAGGAACTAGCAATGGCAATTATAGTCTTTAACATTACTAAATATAAAATGAAAATTGTAAATCACTACTTATTGCCTGTTGCCTAAAAATAGGAATAGTATCAATTTCATCCCCTCCTTGAGCATCATATGTAAATAAGATAATTTCCATATTTATGGTTCATCAGGAGATAATCGTGCCAGTGTAAGGTTTCCAACATTATCAAAATATTGCCTCTATATAAAAATAAATAATAAGAAAAAATATGTAAGTGGGACAAACCTCATCTTAGAGTTCTTTTCTAAAATGATATCAAAGTCTATCCTAGTAAGGTTTATTGGATCTATCTCATACTAGTTATCCGACTACCTACAAATATCCAATACCAAGTTTGAGATATTTAATCCTCAGTGTGAGTGGGCGTATTGAATATCATATTTATATGACTAAATTATAGTATATAAGTTAGTACAAACTTCATCTTAAAAGTCAGTTTTTTGAGGTTGAGTTAGTTTTGAAGTCTATATTTTAAGAGAGTGAATAAAAAATAGTATCCTATATTTAAAGGAAAGAAAAATATCAGAGGAAGAAGACAAAAGAAGTGACAGAATGCACTCCCCATAAAATATGACAAGAAGAAAAAATGAATACAAGCACCACATTAATTAGTTTTCAGAAGAATAAGAAATTGAGCACAGGCACCCCTTCATCTAGCTTTCATGGCTGCACCACTTTGAATAATTTTCATTTTCTGACCGTGTAACAGAAAATTGAAAGTGACATTTCAAAACATTTTTGAGATATGGGAAAGATATCTGAAATGCTCTATAGAAAGTGAAAATGTATTTGAATTGAAATCGAAAATTGAAAAATGTATGTGAAACAATCTCGATGATATGTTCTTCAAATACCCTCAATCCCAAAGAAATTGGAAAACGTATCCTTCAAGGCTGTGACATGTATCTTTTTCTGATATTCACGCATCTGTTTTGATTTATTTTTAATTATTGATACTGTGTGGATTTGTATTTTAAGTGTATCCAATGTGTTACATACATCCTCAACATGGATACTTTGGCTTCAAGAATGTGTATATGTATGATGTATGTGTATGTGTGTGTGTATATATGTATATATATACATGCACACGCACACATATAGGAATCTTGTGCTGTGCTTGTATTCCATGATTTATGATTCTGTTTTCCCTGCCCAAAGTATCTTGAGTTTGACTATCTTGGCCGGAGGAGTGTAAAACACAGTTGTTCAAGACTGATGTTTATTGTGCTTCTGCAAGACATTTGATAGTTGCTTAGTCAATGTTATTTGTTTCATACCACTAACTAGTTATTAAGGAGCAAAATGCCATGCCTATTAGATATCAGTTCGGCATAAAGTTGAATGTGGTTATAAGATCTGATTGATTGTTGTCCAGTGTTTTAAATTTTTATTTATTGTTTTGAGATGACTCACATAATTATTTTTAAAATGTAGCTGGGATTGATATCACCCTCACTATTTTACTATGATTCTTGCTTTTCTGTGTAAAATGTCTTTCATCTTAACGGATCATGACTGACTTTCCTAGAGAAGTTGAATGTCGACAGATTACATATCATAATTTACTATGTTGCTGTTTGGGACATTTCGTATTGGTGTTACTGCCTGTTGAACTAATTTCTCAATTTCGTGACATATATTGTAGGGATCAATTTATAGACTATTGGATTCGGGGCAATATGTTAGCTATGGATTTAACCACACAAATATATACAATACTGAAGCAACCATACCGAACATACCTTGCACAGGTTTGTTTTCTTTTGTACGCTGTCATTTGTATAGTCTAATGTATTTTTTCTATTTTCTGTCTCTCATCATGAACTATAAGGGGCTTTAAAATAAATATTAAAATTGCATTTGGATTTTCTATTTTGATTGTAGGATGATTTCAAACCTGTCCTGAGGGAACTATTATCCACTCATCCTGGATTGGAGTTTTTGCAAAGCACGCCTGAATTTCAGGAAAGATATGGTAAGGTCATATGAATTAGATAGAGTCTTTATTTCTTAAAATGTTAATTAAATCAATAGATATCATAGTCGCTAGTCTCACCTAAATTTTATGAAGGGCATTTAATTCTGATGGCAAGGTTGGATTGTCTGTTTTTAGTTTGTTGCTTTGGGGCTAATTTCTTAGTGAAAGTCTGGGAATTGTAAAAATCTCCATTTAAGATATGATTTCCTTTAATTTCCGCCCACTTTTTTCTTTTAAAGTGGGCATGCTAGAATGCAAGCAGTCTGACATTCTATTTGTAAAAGAGTCATGATGGAACGCATTCTTTATCCTCCTTTGAAATTGGAAATCTGAGTAAAAATACCATTACATCATACTAGAGCACTAGCAGAAAAGTACCCTTACTTTAAGAAATCAACAATCCACATAAAATAACAACTCACTAACCACCAATCTGAAATTTGTCCAACATTTTGAAAAATTGTTATAATCGTGTAGCGGAATGATTCACGAGTGGACAAAAACCAAGAGGGGTTGAATTGGTTTATTAATAAAATTTGAGACTTTAAAATTTTTTCCCAAAATTTACCGTTTAAATGAAAGATTCAGTTCTTTAAAAGCAAGTGCAGTTTAATAAAGAGAGTAGGAAAGATGAAGTATTTATATTAGTTCAGATTAAAAGACCTTACATCTAGTTGTTAATCTCTTAAACAAGGAGATTAACTAAATCACTATGATAAAGGCAGTACAATCAAATAAGAGAGTAAGGGTTTAGAGAGCACTTCTCTTGAAGACACAAGAGATGAAAACACTTTCTTTGAAACACATATAGAGGATGACCAACTTTCCTAGCAATAACAACACTCAATCCCCCAAGAACACACTTGGTGAAAGTTATTGCTCTACCCACACTAGGTTTTTCAAAGCTCCTTTCTTAAAAACACTCAGACAGTTCTTTAGCAATCACAACACTCAACTTCTAATGCTCAGAAAGGTGTTTTCGAAAGTGGAAAGGAGTTCTATAAATAGAGATTCGAAAATTAGGTTAAGAAATTGAAAAGACATGTTCCAACTTCAATGATAATCGATTATGACTTATGATAATATTGTCATTTATGATAATCGATTATTTCGGTGACATATATGAAAATTGAAGAAAACTTAGGATAATCGATTATCATAAGTGATAATGGATTATCACAGTGCATTTTGCAAAAATAAAACCTTCCCAGAAGGATTAAGTGCTGACTGTGGTTTCATGACGTTTCTAAGCTTACTTAAACTACAAAATACAATAAAAACTTATTACAAGAGGCTTTAAACAATCACTAAATATTCTTCCAAAAATCTTCCAATATTTACTTTGTGGTTCCTTGCAATTGTGATCATCACAACCTTTGCAACTCAACTCTTCTTGTTTTGCCAACAATTTCCCCCTTTTTGATGATGATCAAAATTTGCGTTTAAAGCCTGTGTAATATCCTGCACTTTACAACTTATACAGAGAATACATTAAAAACAATATGTTAGTTTGCTTTAAACATTTCTCCCCCTTTTTGATCATTAGACAAAAAGAGCAAAGGAGAGAAACTCCCCCTGATTCAAAGAATCTTTAAAAAATTTAACACAAGGAAAAAAATCCACTAAGTCTTATACTTTATTTTAAATACAATACAACGCATCCAAGGCAAACAAACAACAATATAATAAAATAACAAGATACAAAGCTCCCCCTAAAACTCTGCACTCATAGCATCATCATCCTCATCTTCATGAGCAAATTCCTCATCAAATCTATCCTCTAGACTTGATACTCTGTTATTTAGGCCCTTAATCAAACCAACTACTTCTTCATGACAAGTGTTGGAAAGAAGAAACAATTCTTCTAGTCTCCTATTCATGCTTAAAATATTCTCCTCCAAGGAGAAGGAAGATCTCCCAACACCATTGGAAGAGCCAACTTGAGTGTCAACAGTAGGTACAGGAGTAGAGGGAGGAATTTCATCTTCATCTTCATATTGGGGCATTTCATCTCTGTGAATGTATTGATCTCCAAGGCAGATAAATTTCATCTACTTTAGTGAGCTATCTAAGATTTGATTTGCATCATTAGTGCGATGAACTTGTTCATCAAATGTGTGCACGCCTTTATATTCACAAATTTTGGAGATGAGCAGAGAGAATGGTAGAGGATATTGAGGAAGGTGTTTTGCTTTGAGCATGGTATCAAGAATCACACTTGGCCAATCAATGATAATACGGTTTAACATCCCATAGATGATCAAGAGATCTGGTTCGCTGCATTGAGCATGGTTTGTGCTCCGGGGACACAATATCCAAACAATAAGAATCTGGATGAGACACTCGTCTACTTTGAGAGCTCCTGCTAGTAATTTTTGCCTACATCCTGTTCGGGATTTCTTAGAAAGGATTTGTATCCAAGGATCCTGTCGAACCATCAATGCCAACACTTAGAATCGGTGTAGTATCTTCGTGGATGGAGAATTTTGCGACATTTTCCCAGATATCATTGTCAAGAAAGATCTACGACTTTGACTTTTGTGAAAGCTACTCCATCACGGAATTTGTAGTTATTATAAAATACTCTTACTAAGTCAGGATAATAAAAACCTTGCATTTCAACAAAGTGCTTTAATTGCTCAACTCTCTTTGCAGAGCAGGTAATCAAGTACTTGGCAGAAATGCGAGGCTCTTACTATTTTGACTTAGTAAGAGTGTTTTACTATAATTACAAATTCCGGGATGGAGTAGCTTTCACAAAAGTAAACGGCGTAGATCTTTCTTGACAATGATATCTGGAAAAATGTCGCAAAATTTTCCATCCATGAAGATACTACGCCAATTCTAACTGTTGGCATTGATGGATTCGACAAGATCCTTGAATACAAATCCTTTCTAAGAAATCCCAAACAGGATGTAGGCAAAAATTACTAGCAGGAGCTCTCAAAGTAGATGAGTGTCTCATCCACATTCTTATTGTTTGGATATTGTGTCCCCGTGGCACAAACCATGCTCAATGCAGCGAAGCAGATCTCTTGATCATCTATGGGATGTTAAACCATATTATCATTGATTGGCCAAGTGTGATTCTTGATACTATGCTCAAAGCCAAGCGCCTTCCTCAATATCCTCTACCATTCTCTCTTCTCATCTCTAGAATTTGTGAATATAAAGGCGTAAACACATCTGATGAACAAGTTCATCGCACTAATAATGCAAATCAAATCTCATATAGCTCACTAAAGCAAATGAAGTGTATCTGCCTTGGAGATCAATACATGCACAGAGATGAAATGCCAAGTATGAAGTTCTTCCTCCTGCTCTTGTACCTACTGCTGACACTCATGTTGACTCTTCCAATGGTGTTGTGAGATCTTTCTTCTCCTTGGAAGAGAATATTTTAAGCATGAACAGAAGAATTGTTTCTTCTTTCCAACACTTGTCATGAAGAAGTAGTTGGTTTGATTAGGGGTCTAGATAACATAGTATCAAATCTAGAGGATAGATTTGATGAGGAATTTGCTCATGAGGATGCTGATGCTATAAGTGCAGAGTTTTAGGGGGAGCTCTGTATCTTGTTATTTTCTTATATTGTTGTTTGGTTGCCTTTTATTGTATTTAAAATAAATTAAAAGACTTAGCGGATTTTTTTCCTTATGCTTTTTGCCTTTGACAATCTCGGTCTTGAAGGCAAAGTTCTTCTTCATTTAATCTACCCAGTTCAAGCTTGTGCTCCCTTAACTTTTCGAAGAGAGCCACTATGGACATTATTGCAAGGTTCTATGACTCCATAATGGTCGTCACCTTTGGCTGCCAAGTTCTGTTTAAGGATTTAAGAAAGTTTATATTCAACTCATCAGTAGCGAAAGTTTTACCTAATCCAGTGAGATGGTTGACAATGTACATGAACCGTTTCTGCACATCGTAAATGGTTTCTCCCTGCTTACGAAACATCTCATACTCTTGGATCAACAAGTTCTTTCTAGCACGTTTTATAGTATCAGTTCCTTCATGAGTCACTCGAAGAATCTCCGACATTTCACGTGCACTGGTGCAGATAAATATCCTGTAAAACTCGTCATAGGTTAAGGCAGATAAATTATGTTTCTCGCCCTTAGATCATATTGGGCTCTTCTGCTTTCATCTGCAGTCCATTGAGCAAAGGACTTTGGTTCTTGCACATCATTAACATAAACAAATGGACCATTTATCATAGCATACCAAATACCCTATCAACATATTCCAAAAAAATTTGCATTCTTACTTTCCAAAAGGGATCATTTACTCCCGCAAAAAGTAGAAGTCTGTTACTAGAGGCACCCTCGGCAAAGGTTTGGTTTTGTCCAACCATTTTCGAAATTTTTGAATTACTATCAAAGTAAGCTTTGATACCAATTGTTATATTCGCGGAGTGGAATGATTCGCGAGTGGACAAAATCCAAGAGAAGGGTGATTTGGTTTTATTAATAAAATTTAAGACTTTAAATTTTTTTCCCAAATTTAGCATTTAAATGAAAGATTGAGTTCTTTAAAAGCAAGTGTAGTTTAATAAAGAGAGTATGGAAGAAGATGATGAACACAAGTATTTATACTGGTTTGGGTCAAAAGACCTTACATCCACTCGTTAATCTCTTAAGCAAGGAGATTAACTAAATCACTAAAATAAACGCAGTACAATCAGATAAGAGAGTAAGGGTTTAAAGAACATCTCTCTTTAAGACACAAGAGAAGAAAACACTTCCTCTGAAACACATAGAGGATGATCAACTTTCCTAACAACAACATCAACACTCAATCCCCAAGAACCCAATTGGTGAAAGTTTTCGCTCTACCCACACTAATTTTTTCAAAGTTTCTTTATTAAAAACACTCGGACAGTTCTTTAGCAATCACAACACTCAACTTTTGATGCTCAGAAAGGTGTTTTCGAAAGTGGAAAAGAATTCTATAAATTGAGGTTTGAAAATTAGGTGAAGAAACTGAAAAGACAAGTTCCAATTGCTACTGATAATCAATTATCATTTATGATAATCGATTATGCCAGAATAGTTTCTAAAAACAATATTTTTCGCTGATAATCGATTATCGACGATTATTCCAATGACACAGGTGATAATCGATTATCACAATGCATTTTGCACAAATAGAACGTTCCCATAAGGATTAAGTACTAACTGCAGTTTCATGACATTTCTAAGTTTACTTAAATTACAAAATACAACAAGAACTTTATACAAGAGACTTTAAACAATAATTAAATATTCTTCCAAAAATTGTCCAACTTTTGCTTTGTGGTTCCTTGCAATTGTCATAATCAAAACCCTTGCAACTCAATTCTTCTTGTTTAGCCAACAAAAACTGCAGAGACAAACTAAACAAATCCTGGTTTCAACCTAGTTAAAATAAAAAAGGGAGGCATAGGTTGAATCCCTAATGTGTATAGAGCACATAGGGTTATGCATTTATAAATAAGAAAATACAAAGAGATAGGCCTAAGCCCATTACATCTAACAAACCTAAAACACCTTTGTGTCCAAAGGTGTATTTGGTTTGTCTTTTGAATCAGGCAATTTTACAGATTGAGAGTCTAAGGAGAGGGTATTTGACCTTTTTGAAGCGATTAATGAATTTTGTTTGTTATTTATCAGTTCATTTCACTGCAGCTGGTGTTGTCTTTGTTTCCTTTGAGAAACCAGCTCCAGCTAGCATCTACAGAAGAAGAGCAATAAAAAGATGACTTAAAAATGTATATCACTGCCTATTTTAAAAGATAGGACTCTGTTTGTCTGTGTATATATTCAAATATAAACTCTGGTTGCAGGATCATATCAGCATAACTCTGACCTGTGTGGTTCACTAATATATGACAAAAAAGCATCTTATTCTGAACACATTAATAATGGGGTTTAATTATACAGTATACATAAAAAAAAATTATTTACCTATACATTCATGATGTCTCTTTAGGTCTGATTTTTTTTTCTGGTTTCTTTTTTTGGTTACTATATCAATTTCATGTGTAGTTTTTCCCTTATCAACTTCTGTTGGTGTATGTGGAAGGGGCTTGGATAGAGCCATCAAAAAGGTCCCAACGCATGGGTCAACCTGTCCAAGATGTGTTCCAGCTAGGCCTGGAATAAAATCTTATAACAATGGGTCAAAATATTGAACCCAACCCACCTTGATTGAACCTGTGGTATGGTCGGGTTGACCCATTAACCTACCTAAAAAAATCCTCTAATTGCAAAGATAATGTTAGATTGAAATTTTAATTCTCCAATTTCTTAATTATGGAATCTTAATTTTCATGTATCTTGTTTTGTTAAATACATAAAAAATTAAACAGTAGATTTTTTAATTTTTCATTTTAAAAGTGACTTTTCAAAATTTTGTTAGGCCAACCAACCTGAACCGAACTAAAATTTTTCAGTTTCATGTTAAGTGAGCTAGGTTGGGCAGCCTAGCCTTTGTTGACAGCTATCGGCTTGGTTCCCTTAAGCACGCAGTCTCAGTTCAATCTCAAAAAATATAAATTGGAAGGGTACTCTTGGGAAACCAAATAAATATCAATTAGTAACATAAATATAACTTAGGTTTTTAACTTTCAAGAGTGTTTATTCTAGGTGGGTTGTCATCATAATATAATTAGTACAATCAACTTACCATATTAGATATATTACGTCTTAGGAAATTTTGTCTCACTGAGCTTCAACTAAAGAATTTCAATTCTTTTAACATATTCTTGTGTTTAAGGTTTCTTTTCTACATTTTTTATCGAGAAGTTCTCAGGCTATTTCTCACTGCTGTGCTATGTGTTTTTTAAAACAGCTGAGACTGTCATACATAGAATATTTTACTACATGAATAGGTCAGGAAATGGCCGACTTACACTGAGAGAATTGAAACGTGGGAACCTAATTGATGCAATGCTTCATGTAGACGAGGAAGAGGACATTAACAAGGTTCTGAGGTAAAGGCTTTTTAGCAGAAAAATCACTAGATGTTCTATTGGAGGCATACCCTTGTCCTAGAAATTTCCTTTCGTTTATTGGCATGAACTCCTATAGAGAAGTGCTTTTACCCTGTGAAACTAGTTGTGCTCATTGAATTCAATCGATTGTTTTATCCCTATTACTTGTATTCTGAAAGGCTGGCTAAGGCACTGGAACAAGTAAAATTTAAGGGTCTGTTTACTTAAAAGAATTTTTTCTGTTTTCCTTTCTTGCTTTAACTTTTAATTAGAAAAGGAAAGTTTAGAAGAGTTAGTGAGACTATATAGAAACATTTCAGGTTGAAGAACTGAACTAGCAATTGCCTCAAGCTTATGCCTCAAATCTCAATTTATACTAATTAGTGGAAAAAGAACCGAGGAATATCTGATCATGCTTATATAATCAATTTTGGTTTATGCTTCGAAATAAATGAACTGCTGGAGGAATAATGCAGGACTTTTTCACCACCCTAATCCTAATTACGAATCAATTCCCTCCCAAATCCATCACGCAAATTGTGGTCCTTAATTTTAGGGCTCAATATTTCTTAAAACCTCACAAGCAAAACACCAAAGATAAATCAAATAACATAGCTTGAAAGAATTTAAGGTCAGAAGAGAAGGCTGCGAGCAAATGGAGATTCTCTGAATTCTGAATCTGATGAGTTATTATTGCGTTTTCTTGGTTTGCTAGTTCTGAATATATTAATTGAATTGAACAATAGAACAGTAAACATCCTGACAGATCTATCCCATATCATTATTGGATGCAAAGAAGCAACCTTTAATATGTGGGCAACTTCCTTTGTTCTTACATGTGCTTGGTCGATGTTCATTCTTGAGAAATTTGATCCCTAAGATATTGTAAATTCATAATTGGCTATCATTTTCAATTTAGATATTTCTGTAGAATTCAGTTTTTTTTTTTTTTTTTTTTTTTTTTTTTTTTTTTGTATTTGCTTCATTAATTGTCTTATGGAATTTCAGGTACTTCTCATATGAGCACTTTTATGTCATTTACTGCAAGTTTTGGGAGCTCGACACAGATCATGACTTTTTCATTGATAGAGAGAATCTTATTAAATATGGGAACCATTCTCTTACCTATCGGATTGTTGATAGAATTTTTTCCCAGGTCTGTATAAATTTTTCGCTTTTGCCAATGTGCCAAGTTCAGCTCTGCTCTACTGTGTACAGATATAGCAAGCCTCATTGAAAATTGATAGTGTGTTTGGAGCCAAAAATTATTATGAATTGATTTGATTTATAAATAAATTTTGCCCTTGGTCGATGCTACCCACTGTGAATATTCTGAGGCAATAATTAAATTACTTAAAAGAAATGAGTTCCATTCATTTCAATTTTTTTCTCTGATAATTACTTCAAAACAAGAAACCTGATTACTAATCTTTTGTGTATTTTAACATATTTTAGGGTAATAAAGTAAATTACTTTAATGAAATTAATTCCATTAATTTTTAAGGTATCCCAAATGTGGAATTGATTTGCTAATTAATGATTTCAATTTTTTTACCTGATAATGATTTCCAAATAAGAGAACTGATTACTTAAAATCGTTTTTGTATTTTAACATATTTTCTTTCATATGCTTTAAACTGTTCTAGGTTCCAAGGAAATTTACCAGTAAAGTTGAAGGGAAGATGAACTACGAAGATTTTGTTTATTTTATACTTGCGGAGGAAGATAAGTCATCCGAACCTAGTCTAGAATACTGGTATTCTTCCCACCCATCTTAAATACTGGAGATACTTTTTGCAACAATAGAAATTACATCTTGACTAATATATGACAGGTTGGATCATAAAATGAATGCAAGTTATTTTCTTCATTGTTTTACTAACTCTGAAAATTTTCTAATAATAATATGGATAATCCTTATATCTGTTTTTTTATTCTTGTAAAGGTGCCATTTCCCTGTCTTGTGCTAAAACTTTCTCTAATACGGACATCTTGAATAGGTATTTCATTAGTTGTCTTTCCTGTTAGCCTTCATTTGCATCCCACGAAATTGGGAGTGCAAAGACAAGAGAAAGAAAGTGAGGGGAGGTCACCGGTTTGCTTATGAAGAAGGGGGTGAAAGTTGGAAAATCAAAGAAGAGTGTGTGAGAAACTTTCTGCCCAAATGTGGGATGAAATAAGTGAAAAGTTGAAATAGCATCACGTAATTGATTATGTTATGTTTTTCTACCACATTTCACGTTAAAAATCACCCTATAATTGCTTATGAAGACCACATAATTGATTATGGAGTGACATATATGCGATCAATTTTTTTTTCAAATTCTTAAATATAATCAATAAAATAATAATGTCAATAAAAAAGGTTATAATAAAAACACTTTAATGTATTTTTTCTTCATTTCTTTTAATCTAAATTGCTTTCATTTCCACTCATTTCTGACCTCTTCTGTTCCTTTTTTTCTCATTCCACTCCCTCGCTTTTCTTCACACCATTCTCTTAAATTTAGGAAAAATTGTATTATTGCATTGTTGTGAGATAAGTACATAAGTTTGTTCACAAGTCTTTGATACTTTTCCTTATCCTCAATAACATCCTGCTCCACACTTTCTAACTTTGTATTTGCATCAATTGGTGTATTTGTTCTGCATGCTTTTTTACGTGTTTCTTTTAGCAAGTCAATAATTTAACTTGAGTATTCGTTTTAAGATTATTGAAACTTACTGCTTACTCAAGGTTTTTGAGTGTTCAATATATTTCTACATTGTAGATTCAGTATCTCAGTAACAATTTTAGAAGTTAACTTGCTGCAATTTTTATCTCTTTCACCCAATTTTTTTTTTAATTCTTGTAGGTTCAAATGCATTGATTTGGATGGAAATGGAGTGCTGACACCAAATGAAATGCAGTTCTTTTATGAGGAGCAGTTGCATCGGATGGAGTGCATGGCCCAAGAGCCCGTGCTTTTTGAAGATATATTGTGTCAGATTGTAGATATGATTGGACCAGAGGTTTCTCTTTGTTCTTATCCTTGCATCTTTGCTCTTTTTACTTGTTTTTTGTTTTATTCCTCTGCAGTATATGCCAAGTGGTGACTGTCCTACATTTGCAGAATGAGGGATATATCACATTACGAGATGTTAAAGGAAGCAAACTTTCTGGAAATGTTTTCAACATTCTTTTCAATCTCAACAAATTTATTGCTTTCGAGACTCGTGATCCCTTTCTCATACGGCAGGTAGAAATAAGTTTGAGATCCTATATTGTTGACATGAAGGCTTTAGTAATGTTGGTTACATCTAATAACGAGTTTTGTTTAGGAACGTGAGGATCCAAATTTGACCGAGTGGGATCGTTTTGCACATAGAGAGTATATTAGGCTTTCCATGGAAGAAGATGGCGAAGATATGTCAAATGCCAGTGGAGATGTCTGGGAAGAATCACTTGAAGCCCCTTTCTGAGGTTTAATTAGGTAGGTGGTTACAGCCATATATTCATTTAATAAGTTGGTTTAGTTTACACAAGGATGCAACTCATATGTTTCCCCATTATTATATAAACCTTGGTTAATAGTGAAAACTCAGTATCATTATTATTCTAAAAGTTTTCTTGTCAACATTATGTTGTGAATGTCAAATTCATGAATCTATGTGACTAAGGTAATACCCCAACTTGCGAAGTTAAGATTGTGTCAGTCTTCCACCCTGTCTATTATACCTTGAAATTTTAACAAAGTAGGTCTTCCAAATAATATTGGAGCATATGACTCAGTTGAAAATATGAGAAGATATATTGGAGTATAACAATTTCTGTTACTTCTTTGGATTGTGTTCTAAATCTTAATAAACATAACCGTGGAAAGGTTATTTAATACATTTGGTTTTAGGCCTAAACAGAGATCATGGTAAATGCAGGTGAATCAATCGAAGGCAGTGTATTGTGGCCCCTGAATATGACATGACGGTAAATGTCTACTAATAGTGTGCTGTGCTCTAGAGAGAAGTTTCCCTGATATCTGTTTTAGTAAGAAACTAAGAATAGCAAGTGCCCTGAACAGGGTACGAGCAGGTGCAGATTTGTTGTTCTTGTTCATATACATATTTCTTAGAATTATCTTATCAAATTAAATTTCTGTAAAAAAATCATGGAGAGTTTTTTACTTCAGTTTTTTGTTTCCTTCTTTTTTTTTTCTTTTACAAATTTCATCACTGGTCAATTGTATTAAACTTTCAACGTTTTTCTTGTTATACAGTGAAGAGAAAGTGCCATATCCTTTACCTAAGGATCTGCAGTGCTGTTTTTTCTTTATCTTTTAAAGAAATCTATCGTTTTAGTTGAAAAGATTTATCAACTCAGTTTGATTCTTTATTACGGATTTTGGCATTTATTGGATAAATTATTTACTACTCTTAGAGTACGTATGATTGATTTGGCAGGTAACTTGTCTATTACTATGATAAATTGTTTCATTTTATGTTTGTGTCTTGCTCAGAAAACGTTGATTATCAAATCAAATTTGGATTGGATTTTAGTTGATACGAGTACCTAAAGTGCAACCAAGAGTTTTAACGAAATGTTTGTATGGAAAACTCAAAGTAGTTGAACCTAATCCTCTTAAGGTTAAAAATGTTAGTATGAATTATTAAATGTTCTGATCATTCCCACGAAATCACTCTATGATAGCAAATTCTAACGTGTCAACAATTAATACTATAAATAGTATTAATATCCACAACGTGATCATCCATGCATGCATGTACGTATATGCATAACATAATTCCTTTTCAAATTTTAGATTATTACGTCCACAAGACATAACGTGGAATTGGTACAAACAAAGCATAATTTTAGCGTTCCACATGCAAATGCTATTAATAGCCTTTGAGTGATTCTCCACATTCTATTCCACAAACGAAGGAATCAGAGAAAAATGATGGAGTCTCAAGATCCATTGTTATTTCTTAGCTTCATTACCACTATAAATCACTTTCTACAATCTCCACAAAGACGCCACTGCCAGTGAAAGCGATTGAAAGATTGAAAATGATGGCTCCCGAAAGGTGTGTTTTGGCGGCACTTAGCGTTGCAGCGTTGTTTGCAGTTGTATCTGGATGCGAGAATTGCCCTCCAACCCTAAATGCTTCAATGATGAAGTTGAGTGGTAACAATAGCAGTGGCGGTGCTCATACTGATGTTCTGTGTGCTGCTGGTCCATCAACGTGTCCACGTGACACACTGAAACTTGCGGCGTGTTCGGGTTTTCTAAACGGGTGGATGAACTTTTCGACGGGTATGCCCCCAAGAGCACAATGTTGCGCTGTGGTCGATGGCTATGCAGACTTTGAAGTTGCAGTGTGCCTTTGCACTGCACTCAGAGCAAACATTATGGGCTTCAACCTCAACATTCCGATCGCCTTTACCAAGCTTATCAACACTTGCTCAAAGAATGTCCCAGACGGTTTCATATGCAAATGATTCACACTATTATTTTCCTTCAATCCTTGCTTTTCCCTTTTTTTTTAGTACTTCTTTGATAAATTACGTCAGGATTATAATTTAGACCTAATTTTGTCCCCTTTGCTGTTGCTTTTGTTATTTATTGGAAATGTTATTAGCACAACCAATTCACAAGTTAACTAAAACATCATAAATCTCGTCAGTTAAACTTTATATTACTTGAATTGAACTTTATTTTGTATGTCATGTTCACTCATTTTCTTATATCTCATGCTATGTTGACTTATTCTTATTTGTTTTGTTACTAGTTTTGTGTTAATAAATAAATTAAGTGTTAACATAACTCGGTTAGCTTTTTATCAACCAAATTAATTAGTATTCACTGAAAATTTCTTGAATTATTTAATCATAATATAATCAATACAATTAAAAAATATTGTGTATTATAAACTCACATAAAGTAAATTATTTACAATTTGAAATAGTTATAACTATATTTTTACTGCATATCGTCAATATGTATTGTTTTTTATAAGAAAATTACATAGATAATTAAAATGATGTATAATTTTAATTTAACTATCAATCAATTAAAATTAATTTCGAATGATTATTAAAAATTGGTGTAAATTATACTTGTATTATTCTGATAAATGTATACTGTGTGCAAAATTATTTATAGTAATTATACGTTGATTGTTGTTATAATTATGTAATTTAATTTGGTAATAATTATTTTTTTTATAAGTAATTGAAATAATAATATAACTTTTTTCCTATGAACCTTCAATGTTTTGTACTAAACACAAAATCTTATAATTCTTGACACATAAAAATATGGAATCAAAATGACAGGATAGGATACTATTTATGTCACTCAATTATAAAAGAAAAGGATTAAATGACAAAAATTCAATTATGACATAGGAAAAACATCAAACAAATAGAAAAAAAATTAATAATTTCATCAAGATTCGCTTGAAAATAAAAAATTTATGAAGGACTCAAAACGATGAACAAAATATCTTACTTATTGAAAACGACTATTATAAGAGGGCCTGCTCCGGTTTAATTGAATTGGTTTAAAACAAACATATTATCTAAACCTACTATGAAAAGTATCAAGTTGTTTGACTTTTTACAATTTTTTTTATTTCAAACTCAACTCAATCTAACTCACTCTTACACCAATTAGATTATTTTAATTGTAATTTTTAATTTAACAACAATTACAAAATAACCCAGTCTTTATAGAGATTAATTCAGAAATTTAAGTCAACAAGTCTTGTTCGTCCAAACTAATTTAAGATATGGAAATAAAAATATAACACAATTTGCTCATAACTAAAGATGACAATGTAAAATAATTTACACGGAATGACCGTAGCCTACCAAAAAAAATACATGACGACTAAATATTTTAATTCACTTATTCGTTTAGGCCCACCTCCCATAGCTCACAACCTGCAGAGGCTAATAAGAGGAGAGGCAGATTGGCATGCATAATTCGGAAATAAAAAAAATTCAGTATATTTTTTTAGTTGGTTAAAACTCTTTCATTTTTTGTTTTGTTTTATTATTTATTCACTTCATACTTGAATATCAAAGACAACTTTTTTTAGTGCATTTAAAATTGATTAATTACATGTTAATTTTATATTTAGTTAACTTTTTTCAATTTTTAGATTTTTATATTTAGTTAACTTATTTCAATTTTTATTATTAATGATAGACTCAAATAAAAATGTAAACATTAAAAAATATATATTATTGTAATATTTGCGTGTAAGGTTTTTTAAAGATTTTGTTTACTTGGATTATTATAAACTAATTATTATGTGAGATTAGGGATGACAATTCGGATGGACTAGACGGACTGACTCGCAGCTAGAAGACATGGGACAAGTTGGGATGTTGAACCCGCTGATCTGCATAGGTTCACATCAGGGGTTAAAGACGAAGCAGAGCAGACTGGTTTGATCGTCCTTTTATAAAATTAAATATTATCTTTTTTTAATTCGTACTCCATTCATTACGTTATTCCTGTAAGTTTCTTTTATTTTTATTATTATTATTATTATTATTATTATTATTATTATTATTGTGGATAATCATTATATATAAGATAATAATTTTAGTTCTTAAATATGAAATATATTTTTATACACTTTTAGGTTATATCTATTTTATAAAGTGACATATTAATATTGTACTTTAACTATAATTTTTGATGTTATTAATTTTTACATTTAATTAATTAGACTAATTAAAATATTTTTAATAAAAAATAATATCAATTATTATAAAAAAATTATTTTACTATTCACAAATACATGTTAATCCGCATATCCGAGACCTAACCAATAAAACAGAGTAACCTATACAAGTAAACTCATTTTCTTATATATACGGGACAAACCAATCGAGCTACACTTTATGAACCAAATCGGACCGAACTAATTTTCTTTGGCATCCTATGTTCGATGGAGCAACAATATTAGTCCGATTTTTTTTATATGGAACGAGTTATTACTACTCATTTCACATACCAAATATGGAACCAGTCAAAATAGGAACAAAAATGGAACGGACTACTCCACCTTACCATTTATCCATATCATAATAAGTTATGTTGAGTTCAATTAAATTTCACCTAGAAACTTAAGCGAGAATTCAGATTAAGTTAAGTTAAATAGTCAAATAAAGCAATCAAATAAACATCTATAATAATTACCTTTTTCTTTAGAAAAAAATAATAAATAATGATATGAAAACACAATGTGGAATATTTAAATAACTTAAATTATATACGAATTAAATTGTCTTATTGTCTTTGGTGCATGTGCTTATTTTGAAAAACTAAATATAAATGTGTATTCGAAATTATTATTTTTTGTATAAATGTAAGTTATAAACTTGTCTGTTTAAAATTTTATTTTATCTTTTTTCTTTAATATACAACTGAATAATAATCTATTGCTAATTATCGTCCGTTCACGTGTAAATAATGAAAAGAGTTTCCATTTCCGACATTTTAATAATAATTCAGATGGTATGCCCAAATCAAATCCCTATGGCCGAGTTGCCTGACTACAAAGCAACGTTGGATTCGTTGATTTCCTAAAATTTTGGTTTTTTTCTAATTTGTAGTCGGTGACTCTCACTCACCGCGAACCACTTCAAGCCGTCATTTTTCAATCTCCGGTGCATTCTCTATTCTTCAATTCCATTTCTGTTTATGATTCCCTTTTTTCCACTCAAAATCTGCAGGATTCGCCTCAATATACTTTTTTATTTTACTTTATTTCTTTTTTGTTAATTTATTAATTAATTCCATGCCGAAAACTCTAGTTCATTCCTCAATCGTGGATCCCAACTCAAACCGGTTGATCAATGTTAGGGTTTAGCTGGTGGACCTCCCGCTATTGCATTCTTTTGACTCTTTTTCTCTGGGTGATTAGCTAGTTATTATTGTGTGAAAATGTGATTTTATTCCTCCCTGTTACTTCTAAACGACATGTTTACTCTGAATTGTTGTTAAGTGCAAGTGCAGAGAGATTGAATTAGCTCATCAAAATCGTAAGTGGTGTTGCTCCAGCCTATGCTTGTGTAGTCGTTCAATCATTGGTTATTTTAATTATTTTATGAAAATATTTTTGGTTGCAATTTAAGATGATTTCATTGGGATCAGAATTGTAAAAAAATATTGAGGACCGAACAATTACGAGAACCAGCATTGAGGTGAATTGCTTTTTTGTTTTGTGTTATATTTACCTAAAGTAACATATATTATATTGCGACTGGGCAGGAGAGGTTCAAGGCTCTAACCATTTCTTACTATAGGGGACGAAAAGGAATCATTCTAGGTAAGTGAAATTGATTTATGTTCATGAGAATTTCAGATGATTTCATTCTTTATGTACAATGCATATATGTAGTCAATTTTCACAAATAAACGGCAGTTTTCTTCGTGAAAGCTATTTAGTGCCAACTATCATTATGAATACTTGACAATGTTATACTTCGATCTTTTCTCTAATGTATGAAATTTGGACTGGATGACCTCAAATTCAAACAGAGTCTGTTAGTCAAGGATCTCACCATGCAAACATCATCGTATAGTCATCCTTTAATCTGTTTCTCTTGCAGGTTTATACTTACCCTTTTCCATTGATTTTTATTATATAATAGTCTGTTCTCTAAAATTTATGTATATTGACTGTACAATGGAACAATATGGTGTTGCAGAAACATCAGTGCAAATGGGAAGAATAAATTTACGGTGAAATTCTGTGCACCATTTCCCTCTCAATGGGATCGGAAATGTGAATTCAGTGGGAGACCTCAAGTTTATAATTTTCCTGGCCCCATAAAACCAAAAAGACTGTTTGTGCTTCATAATACAGATGACAGCCATCCATCTGCTTCTACGGTAGCTGATGAAATGAACACAAATCATGCTCCAAATGGCGCATCACCAGCATTTCTCAGCAACTGGTCACCTCCAAGGTACCTGTGGAGGGGGTTATCAGTTTTAATCCTAGCAGGGCAGGTGATTGTCAAGACTCTAAAGGGAAAGATTCATTGGAGGAACACTCTTCAACAACTGGAGAGAGTTGGTCCAAGATCAGTTGGGGTGTGTCTTTTAACTTCGGCTTTTGTGGGCATGGCCTTCACAATTCAATTTGTAAGAGAGTTCACAAGGTTAGGATTGAACAGGTCTGTAGGTGGGGTTTTAGCTCTGGCTTTCTCAAGGGAGTTGAGTCCTGTGGTTACAGCAATTGTGGTTGCAGGGCGCATTGGAAGTGCTTTTGCAGCAGAGTTAGGAACTATGCAGGTTTCTGAGCAAACTGATACATTGAGAGTTCTTGGTTCAGACCCTGTCGATTACCTGGTGACGCCAAGAGTGATAGCCACTTGTATTGCCCTACCTCTTTTGACCCTATTGTGTTTTACATTAGGGATGGCATCTAGTGCCATTCTTGCTGATGGTGTTTATGGGGTGAGCATCAACATTATCCTGGATTCAGCTCAGCGGGCTCTCAGATCATGGGATATTATTAGTGCAATGATCAAGTCACAGGTTTTTGGTGCTATCATATCTATTGTGAGTTGTGCGTGGGGAGTTACAACTTTGGGAGGTGCTAAAGGTGTCGGGGAATCAACGACGTCAGCTGTGGTTATTTCTCTAGTAGGCATCTTCATCGCTGATTTTGCTCTTTCTTGTTGTTTCTTCCAAGGAGCAGGAGATCAGCTAAAGAATTGCATTTAGGCAACTAATGTTGTCTCTGCAATTTGGTTTTGCTCTTTTGTACAAAGTGAATGGTATTACTTTTCTATAAAAGGTGTGATAAAATTTTTAGAATTTGAATCAGGTGCATTAGTCTTGTTCTTTTCTAGGTAAGTTATGGTTTGCTAGTATTATTTTTATATATCCTTTTTACAATTGCGTGTCCTTCAAACATGGTAAAGACGTGTGTATTTCCTTTGAACGTGTATTATTTTAATAATTCTTGTAAGCTACAATGAACTGATAAAGAGGCCATGATGTTATGATCCAGCTGATGTTTGGACATCTAATTTTGAGCATTTAAATGGGATGGAACAAAATGGAATTAAGTTACCATTGTTTAGATCATTTGATGATGGATTTCAAATGAATCCTTCTTGACTCTGATTAGGGCCTTGAATTTCTCACTACTTAATTGTAGAATAGAATTATTTTCATAATTTTAGCATGTTTGTTTCATTTCTTCTTAGCTTTGGTTTGTGTAACATTCCGTTCTTAATGAAGTATTTTTCTTCAAGATTAGTGTTGCGTGGTATGCTTTAATTGTGTTTACTCGGGAATATCATCTTTTGGAGTTTTTTGTGAAACATAATATGAACTACATTATGATTTCAATCCTATGATGTTCTAGAGTTCTTTGTGGAAAATTTAAGTCGAACATAATATTGACAGTAATAACAATCACTGAGCCTTCATGCACTTGGTGAGTTTGGTTTTGCTGATAAAGCAACTTGACTGTGTTCTGTAATTGTAAAGCATAAACTACCCATTGTGCCCAAACCTCTCTCTACCGGCCTTGTCACTGGTTATGATTCTCAGCTATGCAAGGAAATATGCTCAGTCATGAATTCATGATTCCTGATTTGTTTGCCTTTGAACAATTTGTTTTATTTATAGTTGTGAAGAGTTTTCCTTATAATTGTGGGGTATAAAATGTACCAGTGGGTAGAAAGAATTGAAATGAGGCAATCAGTGCCTCTGACTTGGAAAGATAGGTGAGTCTAAGTAAGTCGAAACTTTCATATCTCAATCATTTGATATGTTTGTAGCTATTATGACTCAACCAAGCCGGAGAAATCATCTGAGCAATCATGAGATTTGTTTTCTATTCTTTTCATCGGTGAAATTTTGTGTTGGTAAATCATGGTTTTCACAATGAATGATAGGTGATAATGCCCACTACATCACCATGGTTTGGTTTTGGACTCAAACGGTTTATTTGGATAAAGTTGTTTGGCAATAACTGTCAAAACAATGATGTGTTAATTAGGAATTTAGTTTTTATATTTAGGTTTATGATTAGAGTCAGTGTGGTCCTTTAACATTAACAACGTCAAAATGTGAGTAATGTGTTAGTTCAAATTCTCTTTTTCCTCTTCAACCCCTGTTTTTCTGGCGACACAATCCCACCATCACCTTGATGACACCCGCCACCACCACCACGGTGAGGACACCCACCTCCACCCACCCTCCTTCCCTATATTTATCTCTTATGTGTCTCTCCTTCCATTGAGACAGACACCTTTGCATTGTTTTTGTATCCACTGTAAGAATGTGCTAGATTATTATGCTCTCTTTATTTGCATTGTTTGTGGCTGTTGACATACAAGGTATTGTGTGGTTTCTTAAGTGAAACTCATCAAGATTTTCTTTCAAGTTGGAGTGCCAAGGGATTAAGCTTTTTGGGACATTTCTTTTTTCATCATGTAGTTTCCCTGTTGCAAGCACTGAGGAGATTGTGAGGGGAACTTTGACAACCAAAACATGAACTGTATGGTTTAATGAGATGAATTTTTCACCGTTCATGTTGTGAGGACTCAAATTTGTAGAAATTAGTGAAATTGGCTGGATGGTATTTTCTGTATTTTTATTGGAAATTGTTTACCTGCAACTGGGAAAACATCTATCTCTATCTTTCTGAATGCTTCCCTCCATTTGGGACTACAGAACTGTGGAAACTGTTTCATTCTTATTGTAATTGTCAGGGTTAGGACTGCATATAATTGAGGAAAAAAGAGGAGGTTCATTTAATTTATCTTTTGAGCACAATGAAGTTTGTTTCAGGATAGTGATGGTCCTTGTGACTTCATAGTGTTGTGGGAATATATTTAGGAGTAATAAATCATCCAGCTTTATGAAGAGGGTGTAAGTGATTGTGATAATTGAGGGGTCTAGTTCAATTGAAAAGGAAAAAGATTGATATGGCAAAACTCCTGCAAACAGTTTTGCAGAAGCAGATAGGATGCATGACTAGGAGGGGAGGAGGGTGTGGTCCTAGAGGTTGTTGATGTAATAGAAGAGATTACATTGGCTTTATTAATTAAACCAAAATGTTCTTCCCACCGACATAACAATGCACAAATTATGAACTTTTAACTCTTTCTGTCATGTTTGTTATTTCATGAAATCATCCAACAAGCTGTAGCGTCATGAAAAAAATAAAAAATGTCATGAAATCCAATACGGGTAATCTCCATGACATCCTACTCTATTTGTAACAGAATAAATGCTAAAGTTGGTGACAGCAGTACAAATTTAAAAACCTTCTTTAACGAATTTTATTTTATCGAAAATTATTAGTTGTTAGTTTTTTTATTAGTGAGGAATTTGAACTCATAATTTTTTTTCACCTTTAACGATTAAATACGATGATGTTAATTTCCCTACTCAGCTCATCAAGATCCTTATTTATTGTACATACTTAGGTTGTTTGATCGCTAATTTTCATAAACAAATTACCCACCCTCTTCTTTTTTAACTTACTATTAGATTAAAGACGAGTTTCTTAAGAAATACTTACTAGATGCGAGACAAATGCGAGTGAAAATCCATAAAATTAAACAAAGTCCATCTCATCTACAATATCATAATCCCTCGTGACGATTATTACCCATTTGTTTTTATTTTCCGAAATCTAAACGACTAACTGCCTAAAAACAAGAACAGTACGCGTTTTACCTAATGATGTGCCACCGCAACTAAATAAGCCGGCACTCTATACATCTGTTAAATGTTTTGTTATGATATATATATATATATATATATATATATATATTTACATATATTATATATATATATATGCATAAAACAGTAGCATGATAACATAACATGGATACCCTAACCACCCCGACACTATTTATGGTATACCAAATCACGTCATAGGTGAGTTGGTAAAAATGGTATTACCCAGACAGGTGGAAAAATATAAAAGTAAATGAGAAATTGAGTTTTTCACATAATTTAAATTATATAATAAAATTATATTGAAAAAAAATAATTAATATAGTAAAAAATGAAAAGAAATTATTATAAGTAGTTCCTCTATGCGTGGGACACGGTTTTCTTTTTCAGTTCTGGTATTTCCTTCAATTCTACTTTTCCTTTTCTTAGCCTCTCAGTTTTCAACCTTTGACCCCTTTCATTGCAATCAATTGAATAATCAATCACAATCACTTTCGTCTCCCCTTATACCCACCAATTCCCTTTTCATCTTTTTTTTTTCAAATGGGTCCCATCGTCTATCAGCTCTATTGGGCCCATGTAATTGGTCATCTTTTGTTCGTATAATTCCAAGTTAGCATATTTCTCTCATCCCTCGTTCTGGGTTTGAATTGCATTAATTAATTAACTGGTTTGTTTAATTGCTGATTGTTTTCTATCATTATGTAATTTCCCAACACTTGTTTCCTTTTTATCACTTTGCTTATAGCTGAGTTGAGCTTCGTCAAATTTTAAGTGTTGGTTTCTGCTTTTTTGCTTCCATTTGCATGCACATGCTCTTTCCTCTAGAATCTGGATATCTGTTTTCTTCTTTCTTAAATCATTCCCCTTGTTAGCTTTTGTCTCTTACCTTAAATGATTTTTCATTGGTATCAATATTCTATCTGTGTTTATCGTTTATTGATGAGGAAAGGAAGAAGAATTAAAAATAGTTTCACTCTGCTCTTTTTTCCTCTTGTTTGGGGGTGTTTAGGAATATATCTTTAATAAGCATTGCGTATTGGCTTTAGCAATGTTTTTTGTTCTTGGCATCATGTGTTGTTTGCCTCTTTGTTAGGTACTATGTCTGGTAAATATCTCTAGAATGTTTTGGAACATCTCATTTTTTTTCTAACTTTTGTTCTGTGTTTAGGTTCATCGTTTCGAGTGAGCAGCATAACTGCCCAGAGTAGCAGTGGTATTATTGTTTTGTGAAGATGGTACTCGGAATAAGAACAAAGAGTAGAAAAACTGTCTCAGTCCAAGTTCACTACGTAATCCATGTTCAGCAGATCAAGCCTTGGCCCCCTTCACAATCACTGAGATCTGTGCAAACGGTATCACTGCAGTGGGAAAATGGTGATAAAACTTCTGGGTCTCTAGCATCCACCACTGCTGGCGTTGCAAACATCGAATTTAATGAATCTTTCGGGCTTTCAGTTGTTATGTGGAGAGAAGCATCCAGGAAAAGCAAACACCGTGAAAGTTTTCAGAAGAACTACTTAGAGTTTAACTTGTATGATAAGACAACAAAGAGCCAACTATTGGGATCAGCCTCAATAAACTTTGCAGATTTTGGAATTATTAAGGAAACTAAAGCCTTACGCCTTCTATTGAACTGCAAGAAGAGCTCCAAGCATTCTTCACCGCCATTTCTTTATGTTAGTATTCAGCCATTGGACACAGAGTGTTCTAGCTCATCACCAAGCAGCAGCTATTCAAAAGGGTTGTCACTAGACAAGGAAGGAGGTGAATCGGTAACACAGTCACTGAAAGATGACGATGATGTCGAAATTGCCTCTTTTACTGACGACGATGATAATGATGACTTCCCTTCAAATACCGCCCAAACTAACAAATCTGCTTCTAAGACTACGGGAGGTTTGTCCCCTCTAAATGAAAAAGTATTGAAGTTTTTTTCTCTTCTAATTGTGCTTAATGCAAATATATCAAACATCACCCTTTTTTTCGAAGGGATTTGTTTACATAGTATGGATATTATCAAGTCATTGTTATGATTTGGAAGTAATTAACCTCATTCCTGCTTAGACCTAATTGAGCTGGATTTTGCCTAACAATAGATCGCTATGATGCTTAACTATTTGTTGTGGCACTAATAAATTGTATTCCTCTTTACTTTCGGTATGCCCATATACATTAACCACATACATCAAGATGGTCATTGTGTTTAATTGTTAAATGGTATGCATTCATGCATTAGTATGCAGTGTGCTGCTGCGATTCCTGTTGTTTTGATCGTACTATATTCAGGATACGAGATGATATTATTAAACTAATTTTGTTTGTTCATGACACATTTTGTATATCAATTACCTCTATGGTTGTTTTATAATTGTTAATTTATCTCTGCATACGGTGATAAAATGTTTGAACTCTAAATGTATCAACATGTAATCCTTTTTAAATTTTAATGATATAGATAGTGTCTTTTTGGATTACTTCTTTGTAACATAGGAGAAGAAAATAATAAGGAAAAATCAACTATACTCTCTTTTATAGCTAAAATTAACTTATGGCTAAGTTAATTTGTAAATAATGTATCATATTAGCTTCTTTAAAGCTTATTTTAAACATATGCGTTAGGTAATTTTAGTTTATAGAAAAACTGATTTTATTTGTTTCTTATTCTGTTTTCTGTAAGTGTTCTTGGAGAAGTTTATTGAAACATGCCTATAGTGAAAGAACTCGACAGAACAATACAAATGTATTACTGGTGATACAGTTTTACTACTATCTGATCTCCAGACCAATAATAATCTATACAGCTACGCAATTGTCTAGTTCTGCCAGATTAACAGCCTGTTGCCATTTGATTTCAGGCAGTATCAAAATCAGCGAAGGAGGAGCAGAAGGATCTCATGGAAAGACAGCAATGGAAGCGCCCACACAGTTCAATGGTATCAAACCTCCCCTTTCATCTACAATTCTTGGCTCAAACATGGGAAATGCTGCCGATGGCAGCTCTTCATTGTCTAAAATTTCTGAGGAAACTGTCAAACGTTCTGATCCAATTTCTGGAATTCAAGAAAGCAATCAACAATCTTCTGCTTCATGTATTTCATCGAGTATACAACCAAAATTTGAAAGGCCTTTCAATTCTCAAGCAACTCAAGCGAACAGCGTGATTAAAGAAGATGACACAAGAGATCAGAGACTTAATAAAAAAGTTGTAGAGAAAGTTACCAGTATTTCAGATGTTGGGGTTATGGAGGCCAAAGAAAAAATGGAGGAGCAGAGAAAAGAGAAAAAACAGTTTGGGGAGAGGAATGAACTTTTAAAAAATGAGCTCAATAAGTTCCGCACTGATGATTCTACCAAGAAAGGGAATTTCAGTAGTATTACTCTTTTAAACGAGGAACCACATGGGAAAGGACAAAAACAACTTGATGAGAAGAATGAACCTCTACAAAATGAGCTCAATAATTTTTCCAATGATGATTCTACGAAGAAAGGGAATTTTATTAGGTCTACTCTTCTAAACGAGAAACCACATGGGAAAGCAAAAAAACAGTCTATTGAGCAGAATGAGCCTTTACAAAATGAGCTCAATAATTTTTCCAATGATAATTCTACTAAGAAAGAGAATTTGATTAGCGCTACTATTCTAAACGAGAAACCACATGGGAAAGGACAAGGACAATTTACTAAGAAGAGTGAGCTTTCAGAAAATGAGCTCAATAATTTTTCAAATGATGATTCTATGCAGAAAGGGAATTTAAGTAGTACTACTCTTCTAAATGAGAAACCACGTGGGAAAGAACAAAGTCAGTTTCCTGAGAGGAATGAACCTATAATAAATGAGCACAATAAGTTCTCCAATGATGAATCTACAAAGAAAGGGAGTACTACTCTTCTAAACGAGAAATCACATGCGAAAGGACAACGACAGTTTACTGAGAAGAATGAACCTTTAGTAAATGAGCTCAACAGTTTTCCCCATGATGATTCTATGAAGAAGGGGGATTTAAATAGTACCACTATTCTAAACGAGAAACCACATGGGAAAGGACAAAGACAGTTTACTGAAGGGAATGAACCTTTAGATTATAAGCTCAATAACTTTTCTAATGATGATTCTATGAAGAAAGGGAATTTGAATAGTACTATTCTTCTAAACGAGAAACCACACGCGAACGAACAAAGACAATTTACTGAGAGGAATGAAACTTTTCAAAATGAGCACAATAATTTTTCTAGTGATGATTCAAGGAAGAAAGCGAATTTGATTACCACGAATCTTCTGAACGAGAAACCACATGGGAAAGGACAAAACCAATCTACTGAAAACAGTGAGCCTTTACGTAATGAGCTCATTAATTTTTCCAATGATGATTCTACGAGAAAAGGGGATTTGATTAGCACTACGCTTCTAAATGAGAAAGCACATGGGAAAGAACAAAACCAGTCTACTGAGAAGAATGAGCCTTTACAAAATGAGCTCAATAATGTTTCAAAAGATGATTCTACGAAAAAAGGGAATTTGATTAGCATTGATCTTCTAAACGAGAAACCACATGGCAAAGGACAAAACCAGTCTATTGAGAAGAATGGGCCTATACAAAATGAGTTCAATAATACCAATGTTGATTCTACGAAGAAAGGGAATTTAATTAGCACTGCACTTCTAAATGAGAAACCACATGGTACAAGACAAAACCAGTCTACTGAAAAGATTGAACCTTTACAAAATGAGCTCACCAATTTATCCAATGATGATTCTATAAAGAAAGGGAATTTGATTAGCACTACTCTTCTAAACGAGAAACCATACGTGAAAGGAAAAAATCATTCTACTGAGAAGAATGAGCCTTTACAAAATGAGCTCAATAATTTTTCCAATGATGATTCTACGAAGAAAGGAAATTTGATTAGCACTACTCTTCTAAACGAGAAACCACATGAGAAAGGACAAAAACAGTCTCCGAAGAAGAATGAGCCTTTACAAAATGAGCTCAACAATTTGTCCATTGATGATTCTACAAAGAAAGGGAATTTGATTAGCACTACTCTTCTAAACGAGAAACCACACGGAAAAGGACAAAACCAGTCTACTGAGAAGAATGAACCTTTACTAAATGAGATCAAAATTTTTTCTACTGATGATTCTTCGAAGAAAGAAAATTTGATTAGCACTACTCTTCTAAACGAGAAACCACATGAGAAAGGACAAAAACAGTCTACGGAGAAGAATGAGCCTTTAGAAAATGAACTCAATAATTTTTCCAATGATGATTCTACGAAGAAAAGAAATTTGATTAGCACCACTCTTCTAAACGAGAAACAACATGGGAAAGGACAAAACGAGTCTATTGAGAAGAATGAGCCTTTACAAAATGAGCTCAATAATATTTCCAATGGTGATTCAACAAAGAAAGAGAATTTGATTAGCACTACTCCTCTAAGCGAGAAACCACGTGAGAAAGGACAAAACCAGTGTAATGAGAAGAATGAACCTTTACAAAATGAGCTCAATAATGTTTCCAATGATGATTCTACGAAGAAAGGGAATTTGATTAGCACTACTCTTCTAAGCAAGAAACCACATGAGAAAGGACAAAAACAGTCTACTGAGAAGAATGAGCCTTTACAAAATGAGCTCAATAATGTTTCCAATGATGATTCTATGAAGAAAGGGAATTTGATTAGCACAACTCTTCTAAACGAAAAACCACATGGGAAAGCACAAAAACAGTCTACTGAGACGAATGAGCCTGTACAAAAAGAGCTCAATAACTTCTCCAATGATGATTCTACGAAGAAAGGGAATTTGATTAGTACATCTCTTCTAAACGTGAAACCACATGGGAAAGGACAAAGACAATTTATTGAAAAGAACCAGCCTTCAAAAAATGAGCTGAATAATTTGTCCACTGATGATTCTAAGAAAAATGTGAATTTAAATAGTACAACTCTTGTAAACGAGAAACCACTTGGGAGAGGACAAAGACAGTTTACTGAGGGGAATGAAACTTTACAAAATGAGCTCAATAATTTTTCCATTGATGATTCTACGAAGAAAGGGAATTTGAGTAGTACTACACTTCTAAACGAGAAAGGACAAAGACAATTTACCGAGGGGAATGAACCCTTAGAAAATGAGCTCAATAATGTTTCCAATGATGATTCTATGAAGAAGAGAAATTTAAAAAGTATTGCTCTTCTAAACAAGAAACCACATGGAAGAGGACAAAGAGAGTTTATTGAGAGGATTGAACATTTTGAAAATAAGCTGAATAATTTTTCCAATGATGATTCTACAAAGAAAGAGAATTTGAATAGTACTACTCTTCAGAACGTGAAACCACATGGGAGAGGACAAAGACAATTTACTATGAGGAATGAACTTATAGAAAATGAGCTCAATAAGTTTTGCAATGAGGATTCTACGAAGAAAGTGGATTCAAGTAGTAGTAGTCTTCTAAGTAAGGAACCACATGGGAAGGGACAAAAACAACTTATTGAGAAGAATGAACCTTTAGAAAATGAGCTCAATAATTTTTCTGATGATGATTGTGCGAAGAAGGGGAATTTGAATGGTATTACTCTTCTAGACGAGAAACCACTTGGGAAAGGACAAAAAGATTTCACTAAGAGTAATGAGCCTTTTGACAATGGGCTCAACAAATTTTCAAATGATGATTCGTTGAAGAGAAGGAATTTAATCAGTACTACTCTCTTAAATGAGAAACATGAGAAAGGACAAAGACAGTTTACCGAGAGGAATGAACTTTTAGAAAATGAGCTCAATAACTTTTCCAATGATGATTCTATGAAGAAAGGGAATTTGAATAGTAGTACTCTTCTAAACGAGAAGCCACATGGGAAAGTACAAAGACAGTTTACCGAGAGGAATGAACTTTTAGAAAATGAGCTCAATAAGTTCTGCAATGATGATTCTACCATGAAAGGGAATTTAAGTAGTACAATTCTTCTAAATGAGGAACCACATGGGAAAGGACAGAAACAACTTACTGAGAATAATAAACCTTTAGAAAATGAGTTCAATAATTTTTCCAATGACGATTCTATGAAGAAGGGGAATTTAAGTAGTACTATTTTAAACGAGAAACCACGGAAAGGACAAGGACAGGTCATGGAGAGAAATGAACCTTTAGAAAATGCGCTCAATCATTTTCCTAGTGATGATTCTACGAAGAAAGGGAATCTAAATAGTATTACTCTTCTAAATAAGATACCACATGAACACCCAAGATTGATGAGTGACAAAATTGAAGACAGGGAGAATTTAAAAGTTCTTCCACAATCTGCTGAGAACTATGAGCAAATCAGTAATCAGACCCATAATCAGTCACAGGAGATTAATACTTTGAATGATTTTCCTATTGGTACGGCTTGCCATGAAGACATTAATACAAGTGACCGCTTTCTTAGCAATAAAACTGAAATGAAGGCTGAAGTTGACAGGCTTCGAGAAGAGCTGAGGGAAGCTGCTGCTCTTGAAGTTTCAATGTACTCAGTTATTGCTGAACATGGTAGCTCGTCAAACAAGGTCCATGCACCTGCTCGGCGCCTTTCTAGATTCTATTTCCATGCTTGTAGAGTTGGGTCTCCTGCTACAATGGCTAGTGCAGCCCAGAGTGCTGTCTCGGGATTTGTCTTGGTTTCTAAAGCATGTGGAAATGACGTTCCAAGGTATAGAAAACTTGATTTCATTATTTTCTTAATTATGCTGAAATAACATAAAATGTTTAGGAATAACTAAAGATCTTGTTTTATGATTCTAAAGTACAGAAATTTTGTTGGAAAAAACTGAGCCTAAGATTACTTGCATAGGGAGAATGCCCAAATTTTTTGTCTATTGAAGTGTGAATAAATTTAGGAGAAAGTTGGGGAAGCTACTTTTGAGGAGATGATTGAGACTCATCTAAGGTTTCTTAGTCTCTTGAGGGTAATACCAACAGAGGTTCCAAAAAGGAACATGTACTAAGTGAACTAAATTAAAATTGTGGGAAGAGAAAAAAAAATATACATGGAAAAGTTGCTGAAAATTGTCTATACGAACTCCCCAATAGAGTTCATTTCATATAAAAACAGATAATGCCTATAAATAATATTATAATAAAACATTCCTATCATTATAAAGATTCTAATTAAACAAAGAAAGAAATCAGAAAAAAAAAATCCAAGGGATATTTCTTGTATTTCTAGGATAATATCTTAAGATATTTCTTATATTTCTAACACTCTTAAATTGAAGCTTGCTTAGCTTTAGTTAGTTGAGAAAACAATTCACATATCCTCAAATTAAAACTTAAAAACATAAAAATTGAGCTCCATCTCAGACAATAGTAGGAAAAGAAACTCAAGATGTTGGGGAAGTTGGAAGGAAGAATTGCTTAGCCAGATAGCTGGAATGATCATCTGCCTGGTAAACAATTCATGGCAAGAAAAGCAAGTCCTTCTGAAAACTAAATTTGGAAGCTTCAAACTAATATTGTTGGACACCAAAAATTTTAAACTTTAAACTATGTTTGCTAATAATTTTTGGGATACAAACAAGGTCAGTGCATATATAGGTAAAGGCAGGGCCAGATTAGTGCTTCTAGGACGTATGAGGCCAATGCGTATGGGACAAAACTGGGACCGGTGTATCTTGGACCAAGTTCAGACCTGTGCATCTCGACAGCCAAGCCCGTGTATTTGGGTTAAAACCGAGCCCAGTGCATCTGGGACAAATGCATTTGCAAGGTTGCAAGCATAGGGTGTGTCGATGGAAAAGGAGACATTGGTCTATGATACTAAATAGATGTTTTTTTTTTTTTTCTGAAATGCAAATTTGGCTTTTTCTTAAATGCAATGGCATTGATTAATGTAGCCAACTCCAACTAATGGGGTAAGGCTTGATTGTTGTATCTAATGAAGTTTGGTTTATTTAACATCAGTTCGAAAAAGATATGTGGATACTTATTACAATCATTTATTTTATTTTATTTTTTAGCTTACTGTTTCTTATCCATGAATAGGTTGACATTTTGGTTCTCAAATATATTATTGCTGAGAGCAATTGTGAGCAAAGAAGTTGAGAATATACACTTTGGTGATGGTTCATGCATCAACAGTGAATGGGATGCAGTTGGCAACACTCTTCATAAAGAAGAAAATGACAACATAGAAAAACAATTTCATAGCTGGGAGAATCCAAAGACATTCTTAATTGCATTAGAAAAGGTTGAAGCATGGATATTCTCTCGAATTGTTGAGTCTGTCTGGTGGCAGGTTGAATCCAAACCATTCATCTTCTCCTTCTATTTCTTCTTATTCTGCTTCTTATCTCCACTCTTAACTTTGATTTTAAACTAAAATCCCTTACATTTTCCTGATATTTTTTTATGTTTGCTGTCCCCAGACTCTGACACCATACATGCAGTCTGGAGTTGCAAAGAGCACTAATTTTAAGAAAGCAAATGAAAGAAGATCCCGTGTGGGTGATCAAGATCAAGGAAGTTTTTCTATTTATTTATGGAAAAGAGCTTTCAAGGATGCATGTGAAAGGCTTTGTCCTCTTCGAACCGGTGGTCATGAGTGTGGCTGCTTGGCTGTGATAGCTAGATTGGTACAATTTAAAGTTGATATTTCTAGATGCAATGTATTGAATGCTGGATTTCAGGATATTCAATTTTTTATACATGTGTATGGGTGTAGATGTATATGTAGCTTATATATATGACAAAACATATAGCTTGGTGTCTTTGTCAATACCTTATCAGGAAATGTTGGAAGTAGTGGTAAGGGGGTTTTTATTTAAAGTAACAAAATCATTTGTTCTTTTAATTCTCTAAGTTTTTAGAACCCCAAGGGTGGTGTTGTTGATGTTCTTGAGAAGGTGCTAGTATACATAAATTAAAAGCTAAGATAGACATGATCCTAAGCTGCTAGCTGATTTAGTTCTAGACTTGGACTGTTTTGTTATTGTTAGTTGCGTAGGGGATGGGTAGAAATCATTTTTCGGCCAACACCTGATCCTAAGCTGTGGCTGATTTGGTTCCTGACTTGGAAAAGACCCTCTTTCACCATGTGGCCATGACTGCAATCATCACCATGCCAATTCTTCATAATATATTGATTTGTACATCAGAAAAGAATGTTAGTTAGTTAGCTAAGATTTCATAGTTGTTGGCTAATTTCCTATAAATAATGATATTTAAGACAGACCGGAATAGAAGTTGTTGAATATAGAAAAAATAGAGTTTGAGATTAATCTCCCTTGCGTATAAACCACACATAGGGTAATCTATTTATAATAGAGAGATGTACAACTAAAAAGAGTAACTAAAAATAAATAGAATAAATAGAAGATATTGTTTGATATTATGATTAACAATATCTAACAATATCTTAATAATATCAAACAATATCTAACACTCTCCCTCAAGCTGGAGCATACAAATTGTATGTGTCAAGCTAGTTACAAATATAATCAATTCTAGGCCCCTGTAAAGACTTAATAAAAATATTTGCTAACTAATCACTTGAGTTAACAAACTCAGTCTTGATGTATCCTGACATAATCTTTTCCCGAATGAAATGACAGTCAATCTCAATGTGTTTGGTCCTCTCATGAAAGAGAGGATTAGAGCTAATATGAAGAGCAGCCTGATTGTCACACACAAGTGTCATTTGAGTGACATCTCCAAATTGTAACTCTCTAAGCAATTGCTTAAGCCAAACAAGTTCACAGGCAGCTGAGGCCATAGCTTTATATTCTACTTCTGCATTGGATCTTGCCACAACACTCTGTTTCTTACCTTTCCACGAGATTAAGTTACCACCAATGGAGACACAATACCCAAATGTAGATCTTTTATCAGAAGGAGATCCTGCCCAATCAGCATATGAATAACAAACAATTTTTGTGTGATTATTAGAACCACATAACAATCCTTTTCCAGGAGATCCTTTAATATACTCCAAGATACGAATGATTGCAGTCCAATTATCTTCACATGGGAAATTAAGAAATTGGCTTATCACAGTGACTGCAAAAAAAATGTCAGGACGAGTAACTGTAAGATAATTCAATTTCCCAACCAATCTTCTATATTGCTTACGATTAGATAGAGGCTCCCCCTGATTTGGTAGAAGTTTAGTATTGGGATCCATGGCTATATCAACAGACTTTAAACTCAGCAACTCAGTTTTCTCCAAAATATCCATGGCATACTTCCTCTGAGATATAACAATACCGACTGCGCCACCTCAATACCCAAGAAATATTTGAGTTTGCCAAGATCTTTGGTCTGAAAATGGTGACAGAGACTTTGTTTCAACTAAGAGATGCCGCCATGGTTGTCACTACCTGTAAGAACGATGTCATCAACATATATTATCAAGTAAATACATCCAGCACTCGAGTGTTGATAAAAGACAAAATGATTTGCTTCACACTGAGTCATACCAAATTGTTGAACAACATTGCTAAACTTTCCAAACCAGGCCCTAGGAGACTGTTTTAGACCATATAGGGATTTGCGAAGACGACATACCATCCCAGAAGACTCCTCCTGAGCAACAAATATAGGAGGTTGCTCAATATATATTTCTTTTTGCAAATCACCATTGAGGAAAACATTTTTAACATCCAAAGTTGATACCTTTTACCCTGTTGCAAATATGACTTTTGTTCGTTTATTTATCGCCATGGCTGCTCTTCAACAATGGTCTCTTTATCATCTGGATGTTAAAAATGTTTTCCTCAATGGTGATTTGCAAGAAGAAATCTATATGGAGCAACCTCCTAGGTTTATTACTTAAGGGAAGTCTTCTGGGATGGCATGTCGTCTTCGCAAATCCCTATATAGCCTAAAACAGTCTCCTAGGGCCTGGTTTGGAGTGTTTAGCAATGTTGTTCAATAATTTGGTATGACTTGGTGTAAAACAGATCATTCTGTCTTTTATCAACACTCGAGTGTTGAATGTATTTACTTGATAGTATATGTTGATGACATCGTTCTTACAGGTAGTGACAACCATGTAATGCATAACACTTGTCAATCTTATGACCTGGCTTGCCACAATGTTCACACTTAGGACGCCCTTTTTCCTGTTTGCGAGGGTGAGTCCGGTCATCACGGTGAGATGCCATAATAAATCGAATACAAAATATAAATGTGAATCAAACAGCGAAAGCAACAAACAAAACATATCCCAATATTAGATGATTGCAAATTCCTTAAAATGGCATAAAGAACATGGGGCAGAACCTCCAGAAACGTCTCAAAGCAGAAAACAATTGCAAAATTACAATCACGTGAAATCTGAAAAATTGCGAGAGAGGCTAAGGGTTTGGGACTTAGGGCTTAGGAAAGAGTAACTACGGTAAGAATGTCTTCTCAATCATAAAATTTGCGAAAGAGACTTAGGGCTTAGGACTAAGGGCTAAGGATTTACGGAAGAGGAACTACTGCAAGGTTTCCTTCTCAATCAATCATGGATCATTTAGGGCTCTGATATCATGTTGAATATAGAGAAAATAGGGTTTGAGATTAATCTCCCTTATGTACAAACCACACATAGGGTAATCTATTTATAATAGAGAGAGGTACAACTAAAAAGAGTAACTAAAAATAAATAGAGTAAATAGAAGATATTGTTCGATATTGTGATTAACAATATCTTAACAACATCTAAACAATATCTAAGAGAAGTAATAGAATTATTTATACTGTATTATTATTTATTTCTTGTTAATACTGTGTGTTTCTAGAATTATTTATATCAGTGGTTTATTCTTGAATAGTTCTAGGTTGTATGGATGTACATGTTATTGTTTTCTCTGAAGGGTAATATTGTGTCTATTGATTCCTATCTTGAGAAGGCAAGAAATAAAATAAAAGGCAGCCTGATTGAAATAGGAATGTTTTTGTGGTTGTAGGTGATGGAGCAGTTGGTTAGTAGACTTGATTTTGCTATGTTCAATGCTATTCTTCGGGAATCCGCCGAAGAGATGCCCATGGATCCTGTATCTGACCCCATTAGTGATTCTAAGGTTCTTCCAATTCCAGCTGGGAAATCAGGCTTTGCGGCTGGTGCGCAACTGAAGAATGCTGTGAGTTATGAAACTTTTTTGTCCTATACCTTCTTTCTCTCAAAAGACACTTAGTTGATCATAATCTTTATATATTGTTCATCTGTAAGGCTTGCTTCCTCTGTTACACAGCATAATGCTTTTCGTGAGACTTTGAGAAAGTTTACTCGCTGATATAAGATGTAAAGTATTTTATGATGTTTTAGTACAAGTATTTAGAAAACAAATATGATCCTATTAGATATTGAATCTTAATAAACAAATGCTACCGTAACATACAGTGGATATTAGAGACACTGTAAATTTTTTACAACTTTTAGGTCAGAAATTTTCCACCAATATACGGAGTTCACCAGGAGAAATAATTTGCCGTTTCGTGTGTATATTTTCAATTCATCAACCTCTTTGAAGACTCCTAAAAATTCAAAGATTTTGAATTTTGAATTTGGATGCATTGGTAATTAGAATTATGAAGTTTCTTTTTCCTGGCAGCCTCTCATCTTAAAACATGTCTTCTCAAGTTTAATGTATACATTGTACTTGTAAATTTGTTGCATGATGGCACAAAATTGAATCAATTCTATTATTTGTAAAATCATTGATGCAAGCACATGTTGAGTAATGAAGTGCTAATAAAAAAAAACACGAATGTAGCAGAAATAAGCATATTGAGGTGGATGAGTGCATACACAAGAAAATAGGAGAGAATGTATCTTTTGAGAAAGTTGATGGAAACTGGCTTAGTTTTGAATAAAATGCTTCAGTTTGGAAAGTGTATCGAATGGAAGGTTAATCAAATCAAAAGAGTGGAGAAAGACCTAAGAAAACTTGAGAAACCATTTAGAAAGACCCTCCTGTAAATGGTTCTACTGAAAAATTGGTTCTTGTTAGAGCCCAATATCCATGTAGCCAAACTTAATAAAATTTGTTGCAATTCTATGAAGGATATGTGATGTTTGTTCCCTTGGGTAACTTTTTATTATCTGTACTCAGGTTGGTGACTGGTCAAGATGGCTTTCAGATTTATTTAGCATTGATGATAGTGACTCCTATGAAGTTACCAATGAAAACGATGAACCCAAATATGAATCATCCTTCAAACCTTTCCTTCTCCTCAATGCCTTAAGCGATTTGATGATGCTTCCATTGGACATGCTTGCAGATGGGTCTACGAGAAAAGAGGTTAGATCAAACTTCTTTATTGTTGACTTGTCTTTCTTCTTTTCATTATTAATGCTTTGGGAAACTAATTATATTATAAACGTATCATCCAAACAATTCTGCAGGTTTGCCCTAGATTTGGCATTTCATTGATTAAACGAGCAGTCAACAATTTTGTTCCTGATGAATTCTCCCCAGGCCCTATCCCGGATGCTGTTTTTGATGCCCTGAACAGTGAGGTTGGTTTATTTTTAGCATGCTTGGTGAAAATAAGAAGCAATAAGTATGGTGTAGGAATGGATTATTGAAATTTCAACATTCTAATTTCCCTGTCCTTTTGTTTTGTTGGATTTTGATATTTTAGGATATTGAGGATGATGTAGGGGCTATTACAAGCTTGCCATGTTCTGCTGGTCCCGCGTTCTATGCACCACTTCCAGCTTCTTCAATTGTAGGCATGATACAAGAAGCGGGAACAAAAACTTCACTAAAATGTGGCTCATTTGCGCTCAAAAAATTATATACCAGTGATGATGAACTTGATGAGTTGGATTCACCACTTTCTGCTCTTGGCATGGATGAACCATCAGTTTCGTCCAAGGAAAAGCCTGCACTAGTGAAGGGAGGGCGTAAGGTTGTACGATATGAGCTCTTGCGGGAAGCGTGGAAGAATAGTGAATGATCACTCTGTGTTCCTATCAATGTTTTTTTCCTTGTATATATTATACATTTTTCATTTAGCCCAGAATATTCTCCCTTTGTTTTTAAAATAAAAATATTGTCCTTGTAATCTTATACTATGAGAAGTTCTTACCTGGTCTGGGATAGTGAAAAATTATTCCAGTTTGATGGATACAGAGGCAGAAGTCACGTATCAATTTTGATTCCTCCAAATTGACGAGTGTAGTTTAGAGGACTGTTGAAATCAACTATTAAAATTGTGTAAATACAAGCAAATTTGTACTTATTAATTTTTAAATCAATGGAAATAATTTTAGTTTTTAAGTTGCATTGCTTTCCTCAACATGCATTCATGTTTCACAGTATTTGTTATGGAAGGTAAGAGATGCACACATACTTTTATGTATTAAAATAAAAGATTACAAACTATTGTAATCATAAAAATATTATTATTTATAAATTAGATATTTTATTAATAATTATTAATAAAGTATCTTAAAATATAAAAATAAAATATAGAATATGTGACACATTGATGCATTATAACTTTCTTGTATTTGATGTTACCCCTCTTATTGTTATTGACACTCCCTTATCCTTATCTATGTATTGTGTCGTGAACTCATGAAATAAACGTATTATTCTGTCTTAGTAACACGTGTAAAAGAAAATTAAATGGTTTAGTTTTTATGATTTAGAAGTTTTTTCTATATAAAAAAGATAATTTCTATAACTGAGAAATTGAAATTGACGTCTAAACTAATGTTCTGAATTATGTAACTAAGTATACGCTTTTAAGTTAGGGATTGCATAATCCAAAATTAACTTTAAACCGAAGGACAAAGTGGAATTTTAAAGTTTATGAAGAACTACATGCAGTGCAAAAAGAAATTCACAACAACCACATATCACAACCTAAGATTCACTTGGGCTTAACAAATCTAAATGTGAGCTCTCATATAAACCATGAACAAGGCTTTTACTTCCGCATTCTCACAATTTCTTCCCATACCCCAAATTTTTAAATGGCCATTTTATCTTCGGTACAAGATTACATATTTTAGAAACTATTTTGGTAAAAGTTATCTAAAATTTCTGAAATGTAATTTTCGAAATGAGATTTTTGAAACAAAATTTTTGGAACGTATAAAATGTATTTTAGAATAAACTTTTCGAAACCCTACTCTCTACAAGTTTTCCGGAACATTCCATATAAAATGTGTTCAGAAAGGAGCTTTACATAACACATAAAATGCGTTCCAAAAGAAATTGTCTGGAACAAATTTTTTTCCGCATTTTCTCTTCTACTCCTTCCTCTGCAGCGATGATATGATGCAATAATAAAGAATGTTTGAGTATTTTTCTATTGTTGTAGAGTGGAGTTAGTAATTGTGTAGGGAACAGGAAGCAATATCCCATCAACAATTCTCATATGTTTTTAATATTTAACTAAGTTTATTATATGATTAGATTGATGGTAATATTTGGAAGAGTAATTATGTTTTCAAAATTGGAGTACAGCTTGTATTTAATTAAATTGGATTAATATGAGTGGAAATAATCTAGATAGTAATTGATATAAATGAAATTGGTGCGTATTGAGCAAGCAAATAATTAAATAAAAGAAATGTTCATATCAGACTAAGTTTCAAGTAAAATAGAAGAGGATATTACAAAATTCTTATATTTAGTCAGTTTCAGTATTGTATGAAGATGCGCAATACATGTCTGAATTTATTTAATTCCTATGGCCTTAGTACAACTAAAAATGTAATTGATAAGCAAATCTACGACTTCGAGTATAATTATAAGTATGTGGATAAAAAGTGATAAATTATGTAATTTTATATGATTGTTTATATGTCAGTTAAATTATTTTGGCTTATCTCATTTGTTATTTAAAAAATATATATGAAGTACAAAAACTAAAAAATTGTCTAACACTAAGTCACTTTTTTTTTTGTTTGGTTATGGGTTAATTATTTACAATAAAATTATACAATGATAGTTTCTACATTATTTTCTATAAACTTATAGAATGATTTACACGTACAAATCTCACTCACTAATAACATGAATTGAATAATTCTTATATAATTAAAAAAAAATTAAAATTAAAACCATATCTCAATTTATATATTTTTTAAATATCATAAAACAACATTCAACTATAACCCAGAGAAGGAAAATTATACTTCATGAAAAATGAGTTTTCAATGACTTCAACTTGGGACGGAATTGAGAATCCCAGGGAAGAAAAGGACACATCACAGGGTGAAATAGGATGAATATAAGTATGAATCTTAGTATTGTGTGAAGATCCTAATTTTCAGTGCAAGCAATGTTGTGTAAATTGGGTCAACTTTCTATTATTGGTTCACTCTCTTTTCTCGTTTCCTCTCTTATTCTTTTGTCAATGAGCACTTTTCCTGCATTGTCTGAGCTATAATTTTGGCTATCCATATATTAACAAGTTCTTATAGCCTACAGTGAATTCACTGTCATGGTTTATCCATGTTCCATTTGGCATTGAGTGTCATATTCTTTTAAGCGAAAGGCTACAGTTCATGAAATAATAGAACTACATCATTAACAACTACTTCAAAGTTTGATTTTAGTAGTAATGGGTAGCCTATTCCTGGAGCAAATAAAAAAACAGACAACAACTTTCCTACAAGAAAAGTACAAATCTGCTAGGATGACATTTACTGATGTTACTGAAGCTGAATTGTAAGTGCATGTGTGTGTTTGTGAATAAACAGAGTAATGCATCATTTATTGATAACAGTTTATATGTTGTAACTCACAAAATGACTAGTAAATAAACGTAGCTCTTGTACGGTTGATTCATATTCATAGTTTCCAATTATACAATATCATTAACATATAATACAATATCATTAGGCTCGCAGAGGAAGCAACAAATAAGGATGATTGCAGTCCTGATGCCAAAACTATGACCAGAATTGCAGAGGCATCATTTGACATAGATGAGTATTGGAGAATTGTTGATATTCTTCATCATAGGTATGCATGCTTCTTCATTTGACACCCTTTTGCCTAAATTTTTAAGCTGACATTATAATACATTTCAATTTATAAAAGTGTCATTTCTATAGAGTTTATATACCCACTGGTTGTTTACCATATCATTTCAAGTGCAGGTTGTATAACGTGGATTGGGAGCAATGGAGACAAGCATACAAAACAATGGTTCTTCTGGAATTCTTGCTCACCCATGGCCCTCAAGAGTTTGCTCTAGAATTTCAATGTGATATAGAAATTATTGAAGAACTAGGAGGGTTCACTCATATTGATGAAAAAGGGTAAACCTTAAATCTGAATCCGTTTATCTGTGGTAAATAAGTTAAATATGGATCATGATTTGTTTAATTTACCACACAAGTTTTTTGTTTTTGAAGTATAAAATAGAAGTTAAAAATTGAAAAGATGAGGAAAATGCATAGATGGGAGCTAATAGATAAGTGTACTCAAATTTTCGTACGAGTAAATTGATTTCGTTTTTCATCCCTACGGCAATGAATTTTCAGGTTCAATTGGGGATCCAGAATGCAAAAACTATCAGACGAAATAGTGAAGCTTTTACAGAATGCAGAAGCTCTTACAGAAGCACGTTTGAAGGCTCTGAAAATAACAAACGGAATACAAGGGTTTGGATGTGCAGTGAAGTGTCCATCTCCAACATCGCCATCATCCTCAGGATCTTCATCATTTTACTCATTTTCCACCACAAGCACCCCTGATAACAACATTTTTCACTCAAATGATAACCTAAACAAACAGAAATCACAGAAATCTGGGTCCATAGGAAATAACAGCAACATCAATATAATGCTACCTCCAAGGGACTTGAAGCATGTGACCAAAAACCACCTTTGGAAAGGATTTGCAGGTGAGGAGAAAAACATTTTGATCGATTCTACGGAAGATGAATATGTGGCAAAACCAAAAGGGTTTGTCGGTGAAATGTACGAAAAGATCTCTGCTGTTAGTCCCTTAAACGGAGAAAAACGTGGAAAAGTTGATTTTAGATGCCTATCAGATGTTGGGAAAAAGGTCAGTGAAAAGAAATTTGATCGTCAATACTCGTTTTGGTTTTGAAGGAACACAATATTGTAATGGTAGCACAAAAAGCATGCCACATGAATCACACTTACTAACAGCTCCCATCTTCAAATTCCTGTTTTATATAAGATTCACTTTTTAATCTCAAAATTCTCATGCTTTATCAGTTCCCACTCCTAATAAAAACATCGCATACTTAAATTTTTAGAACTTTTTAAAACATCCCCATCAAATATATCAACTTAAAATTAACATAAATATTAAAATTTAATTTATTAAAATAGGATATTACTTACAAATATGAACACACGTACGTGTTTCCGTGATATATTGCTTCAATAACCTTTATTGTTAATAAAAAATTAGAAAATTATGCGAGTTTGATTCCCTATTTAATAAAATAGATTAATAATTTTATAACTTTTTTTAAGCGATAAAAAGAATGTTTTTTAACTAACATTCCTCTGTCTTTTTTTTTTGTCGGAAATCGAAAATAACCTGCGGAATTCACGTGTCTTTTGTCTTTTTGCGTGAGCTAGTTCCCAAGCTTAAGAATACACGTGTGTGAGATATCGGACGACAATTGAACAAAAAAATATTGACGTATAATGTTGAATTGTACTTATTATTAAAGAATATGAATAAAAAGTGATAAGAAAATATGATGCTGGGTCCGTGACTCGTGCAAGGATGCATTATTAGATGGACAATTTTGGCCTAATGAATGGCATGTTTGAAAATAGAAGGTTGAGAAAAATCCAAGAAATATGAAATGGTTTTGGTCCAATTCTAAAGATTCAGAATACATTTTTGACTCTTATATTGAAGACATGACATGATTGGGGAAGATTATTGGGTCCTTCTTCCCAAAAAGCACTTTGATGCATGCTATGCTATATACAACTTTTCTAAAATAAACCACATTTAATTAGGGTAAAACTTTTCTACAACATATCTACATACAATATATTTAAAAATATCAAATTTTAAAAATGCTCAAACACAAATGTTTAATTAATATTTTTTAATACTATTAATTTATTTTATTATATAATATAATTAATTGTTATATCTGTTAAATAAAATATTTAGTTAAGTTCGATAGTATTGTCATAAAACTATGCTCACTTCCTATGAAGTTTTCTTAAATAGTATTTTATCTCTTTAATTTTTAAATAGATGTTAAGTTTGACATAAATAAACTAATTGAGGTAAGCCACTTCAGTGCATTGAACAGAAAAATAATGCTTTCAAACTTTGAGGAATCTCCCTTTGCTTGTGAAGAGAAATTAGTTTTTTTTTTTTCCTTTGGATCACACTTCCTTGTGCCATTATTTCAAATATGAACAATCGATAAGATTTGAGATTTGACCTAAAATTCCCATTTTCGATCTAAATATTTGTGGTTTATAATGAATTTGAGATGTGAAGTAATTTCAAAAGTGCAGAAGTAAAAGCTTTAATAATATATATATATATATATATATATATATATATATATATATATATATATATATATATATATATATATATATAGATTGAAGATTTTATTCAACGTGGCACTAGAGTTTGAAGATGATAAAAATTGAAGTTTTTATTTTTATTTTGGATGAAACGTAATTTCTATAAGAAGAATTAAACGATTTAATTTACTAGAATTTGAGAGTTACACGTAAAATAAAATAACAACAAAAACTATTTTTGGTTACATTTTAAAATGAAAAATTAGTGTTCAAACTTTACTTTAAAACTTTATCTCATGACGAATAAATATTTTAAAACTTATTTTCTTTTGTAATTAATCTCTTTTTTAAAATGAACAAAATTACTTAAATATCATTCTAATAAATTTTAAAACTTTTCAAATTTTTGTAAAGAATTATTTCTAGCATATTTGAATTAAACCGTTTACATGAAATGTCATTAATTTTATAATTTTTTTCTTCTTTTATTATGATCAATTTTTTATATATCAATTATAATACTATAAGAGAGAGCGGGGAATAACTAGGCTTAACACAAAATTTTATACGAAAAGAGAAATGTGGTTTTTTATATATATTCATATGAATATATTCAGTGGTGGAGATGGGACCCACAGGCCAAAAAACACCTTAAAAATATTAATTTTAATATAATATTTATTTATAATTTATTATTTTTACTGAGAGAGAAAAATAAAACATTTTATTTATAAATTTGTCCTCAATATATTTTTTTGTTTTGAGTGGTAGAGGTTGTGAGAGTGGTAACTATGGTTAGTTTCTTAATCATAAATAAAAGGATAATGATACTTTAAGTTACTTTTTCTGATCCACTTTTAATTTATTATTCTCATTATCCTTGGATTATCATATTACATCACTAAATTATTAAAATAGATAATTTAAAGGTGATGAAAGTAATAGTAGATTAAAAATGGATAAAAAAATATATTAAAATATCATTTTCCTAAATAAAAATATAGATTCTTTCTCATATAATCTCTGCTAAAAAAAACTATGCAGAAAAAATGTGTTTATAAATCTCAATTGATTTTCTCTCTCTCTTTTCCTTTGTAATGTCCTTAACCAATTATGTCTACCACTGTTTTCACTCCTCCATAAAGAATTTAACAACGTATATTTATTTTTAAAATTACTTAATTGTATTTTTATTCTTTAAACTTTTTTCAAATGAAGTCCTTTATCTTAAAATTATCTTGACATAAACAAAATAAATGAAAGAGATTGAGAAGACTCACTTTTCGTGGAAGCACTTGTTATCTACATTGGCATCCATCTCATGCCCTTAAAAGTAACTTTAGGATGTGAGTTGCATCTCAAATCATTAATTATTTTAAAACACCTCAATAATGTTTTTTATTACTTAAAAAAATTAATATACGAGACACAATTATACTTCATTTATGTGACACAAACACACAATTTGTTTTATCAGTAAAATCCAAATCTCATTAATATAATTTATGACATTAGCAATTGAACCTGTTGATTAAATTAATTATTTAAAAAATTAAATCTCATATTAAATTTAGGTGTTTTTAATTTTAAATTTGGTATTTCATTTTGGCATATAGAATACTTAAAATTAAAGATGTTTAATTTTATTCGGGATAACGTTACTATTATTTTATCTGGTTATAGTTTTTAATTATCTCCAAATATTAAAAAAAATGTAAGTTTTATGATTAATATAAAATAATACTACATTTAATAAAAAATAAATGATTTTTATTTTTTATATTAAAAAGAAGATAACAAATGACCGTTACAATCAAGTATGACCGTTCCGTAATTGATGTAAACATAATGTAGAAACAGAAACACGATAATCTTATTATTTAACATGTTTTTAGCAAAAACAATAAAAAATATTTATATTTTCTGTTAACATAATAACATTTTATATTAAAAAAATTCACATTTATTAATACATTAAAATAAATAAATAAATAAATAATAAAATATAATAAGAATTACCTTACTAGTTAAAAAAAATTAAACAACAAATATTCAACTAAAAGTACAAATTTTTTAATACTTAATATAACAAAAAATTTGAATAAAGAATGAATTAAAAATACTTATATTTACAAAAAAAAAAAATAATAGAATCTTAAAAAAAACAAGTTGAAGCCTTTATTAATAACTATAAAATATCTTTAAATACTTGCCACCATAAATCAACAAATGATTTTTTTTATAAATGAAATTACTTTATATATAAATCATTATCTTTTATTTCAAATTTATTGCTACAATGTTTTTCATAATAACTTTGAAATGTTTTTATAGACTAAAATCAAGTTACGTGTAAACGAGAACCTTTTTATAGAAAAAGGTTGTCAAAATTAGAATTATAAATTAATCATTTAAAACTATTTATTTTTGTAAGTATTGTTTAAATATTGAAAGTACATCTCTATAATTATGTAAATTATCTAAAATTTGTGTAATAATAATTAAAAAACGAAGAAAAAAAAAGAAAGACAAGAACTTCTTCCAATGAATCTTGTCTGTTTCTTTAATTCGCACTATAAAGTCAAGATGGAAAGCGCTTTAAGAGAAAGTGATTAGTTAATAATGAAGGCACGGTTGAAACTGGTAGCCAACTTGGCAGTCACCAAACAGGGCAGAGTGGATAATTAAAAAAGGCAGAGGGTAGAATGGTACTTTCTCATACCACTCGATTGCTACAAATTGAGTTCTGTACATCTGAGGTTGTCACTATCACCCTTCGGCGCCTCCAAGACTTTCTGTCTTTTTTCTCAATTCCCGTTTTGCCCTCAACGTTTCCATTATTTCCATCCTATTAGAAAAATCGATATTGGTTGGTCACCCTGGTTGGGGTTGGGGCTGGAGAAGGTATCCAAAGAGGAACAACAACAAAGAACAATCTTTGGATGCTTTTTCTCTCTCACCATTTCTACCTCATATCATATCCCTTTCTATTTTATTCCTTCTGAGTCCTGAGACTAAAAACTCTTTGTAATGCAGAAAAGTTTATCTTTTTTTCGCTGAGCCCATTTTGGGTCTGTGATTGATATTTTGACACCCTTTGTGATTTGAAATCCCTGATCTTAGTGAAAACCCAGTTGCCGGGTTATTGGTCTCAGCTTCTCCGGTTGCTACTTTTGACGAAACAATGAACGCTTCAACAAGATTGGATTCAGCTGTGTTTCAGCTCACACCCACTAGAACAAGGTAATGGATAATCATTTTATGTCTTTAAGTAACCTATGTGTAAGCTCATTGAGAACATTGACATTTTGTTTATGGCCTGACTTGTGTTGTGGGTTTGTTTGATTCTTCTATAAATCAGGTTTGACTTGGTTATAATTGTTAATGGAAAGAAGGAGAAGATTGCCTCAGGCTTGCTCAATCCATTTCTTTCCCACTTGAAGGCTGCTCAGAATCAGATGGACAAGGGTGGTTATTCAATTGTTCTTGAGCCACCTGATGGTAACAGTGATACGTCGTGGTTTACCAAGGGAACTGTTGAAAGGTTTGACTTTTTAGTTCTTTGGTATATCGTTGGGTTCAGTAGAGATTGAAAGATGAATCCTTTTAAACACGTTTCTTAGAGATTATCACTGGCATTAATGTATTGTATCCAGTGCTCAAAATGGTTCCATTCCACCAGTTTGAAAGTCAATTCACTCTTCTAGTTGCTGTGATATTAGGACTAAAATTAATGTATGCTTGTCATGGCTCGGGTGATGAATCCGTTATTATTATTATTATTATTATTGTTTCCTTTTATTTAACGAATAAAATCTGCCTGATGATTTTGTATTATTATAGTTTCGTTTTTAGCTTGTACAAATTAGGAATTATTATAAAACTGTCAGAAAGAACTGTAATTGAAGATTCATTATGCATTGAAAGAGAAAACAATAAAAGAAGGAAAGCAGCCAGAAATTATTGACATTGTATATCCCTTTTCTTTTACTCTTTCCAAATCAAAGGAAAGTGCTGACGAAATCGTAGTGAAACCATGTTTTGAAATTAAGATATATATTATGACCTTTTACTGTAAGGTTAGAGTTATCCTCTTGGACTGATTTTCTCTCCCTCTTTAGGTTTGTTCGTTTTGTGAGCACTCCCGAGATATTGGAACGTGTGTATACTGTAGAATCAGAAATCTTACAAATTGAAGAGGCAATTGCAATTCAAGGAAATAATTCCCTGGGAATTAGCACTGTATGTAATATCTAGCATACTCTATTTGATTCATTCCCTAGCATTTTAAAAGTCTGTTTCAGTAGTTGAGTATTTGAGCAGGTGGAAGAAAATCAAACGAATCATGTTGACAGCATTGAAGGTATTTCTGCAAGAACAAATACAACTAACTTGTATCGAACAAATATAGGTGTATTTAAAGCGCTGCTATGTTTTTATAATTGATCACAGCTAATAAAACTTCCTGCTTTGCACAGGAAGGAGGACTCAGCAGGACAATAATGAGGAGAGAGCAATTGTACTTTACAAGGTTAGTGGATCTTTAATAATAATACCTATTCTTTCATACATTTTATTATTTTCTTATCAGTCCCCATGATTATGTGCCAGCCTGATGCACAGCCTGCTCAAGCTAAGGGGACCACCCCATCGGAAGGAAACTCGAAGTAAATTCTTTCTGTCCTACATTTTTCACCATTTTCTATAACCATATCTCAGTAGAAAAATATAATGTTTAAGTTGTTTATGATTAAATCATTTTGAAAGTCTATCAGTTAATGCTCTTCCTGGAATACACATGAAGCGAGTAAAGAAAATATATAACAACATGGAAGGCTGCCACCGGAGTTCTTCGAAAAATCAATTAAAATCTGATAAAGCTACTTTTAGTTTTAACAGTCAGACAAACATTTTCATTGGTGATTCTTATATAAGCTTGACCATAAGTTTTTAGTTGATAATTATCCGTTGAGGATTATTTGACTATCTGCGAGTATTTAAAGTATCATGTAGAAAGCTATGCATTTATATTTTTGTTTATTATTATTGAACAGGTATACAAAAAGAGGTGTTGTCTATTGCATCTATTATTTGCTTAAGCTTTTGGAACAACTGTTTCTGCATTGTTATAAGTTTTTAGCCAAAGCTTTGTTGGATTGAGCTGTGTGAATATAAATATGATACATAAGTTTATTAATATAGGTTCTTTGCACTATATGAAAAATATTCTTAACTTATACACTTCTCATGTATCAGAGTTCATCTTCTGAAAGTCCTAGAGACACGTAAGTCAGCATTGCAGAAAGAGCAAGGCATGGCATTTGCTCGTGCTGTTGCTGCTGGTTTTGATGAGGACTATATACCACCTTTGATGTCATTTGCTGAATGTTTTGGAGCATCTCGCATGAAGTAAGACAACTTTTTTTTTCATAGACCAATGACCTTATATATTTGTTGAAGTGTTGGGTTCTTCATTCATTGACCCGTAACATACATATGGGCTGTATGATGTTGCTTATGCTGACTTTTGTTACATGTCAGGGATGCATGCACAAAATTCAGGGATCTTTGGAGAAGAAAACATGAAACTGGACAATGGCTTGAAATTGAAGCTGCTGAAACAATGTCCAATCGCTCAGACTTCTCTGCGTTAAATGCTTCTGGCATTATACTTCCCAATATGGTCTCTGCGTCTCATACTGAATTGGACTCTGAGAGTAATGGGAAAGCAAGTTCAGGTACAATTTCCTGCATGTTGTGAACTTATGAATTGTTCATGGCTTGATGTATTTACATTTGTAAAACTTGTCACACTTTTTTAAATGTCCATACACACAGATATACACGTTTGGACCAAACCTGCTCTAAACAGTTTCTTTTTCCTTCTTATTTTTTAATACAATAAACTTAAACTTCAAAGAATATAGAGGCCTGTACGCTGAAATTGGTCTACCTGAATGGCTAATTTTGATAAGCCTTCTATCTGTTTTTTCTTTCCCTGTCTGTTTTCTTGTCATGTTTTCTGATGTGGAAAAGTAATGGCTTGTCCCATATAACATGGCACAGCTTGGCAGAGTCTGTTTCCATGCCTACTTAGTAATAGCCCTTGAGTCACCCAAAATAAAATCCTAATAGCCCTAGTTATGGATTGGGGACAAGTAATGCCTTGGACTATTAGAATCAGTCTCAATATCATATCTAAACCAAACTTACGAGATGTGTTGCACATTAAGCATATATTGATCTGCTGCCTATCCAGTTACAAGTCAAGCCTATTTGTTCAAATTGTTAAGACATGAGATCTGACTTATAATTCTCATTTCTTGTAAGATAAAGGTTTGATTCCTCTGCTGAAAACTTTTAAATGTTGATCAACCATCCATGTCTTTCCTTTTTCTTAATTAGAAACATACCTAAACATTCTTATTTACACATTTCCAGATGTGCCTCCGATGGACCGCCAACCATCAATAGGAAACCAAGATAATATTCAAGGTCAATTTCCTCACATGTTCTCTCCTTGGCCTCTTCATTCTCCTCCAGGTGCTGTACCAGTCTTTCAGCCATGTCCAGTGCAGGGCATACCCTACTATCAAGCATATCCAGGAAACAGTCCATTTATGCAGCCAAATTATTCTCCCATGGAGGACCCCAGACTAATTGCTGGTCAAAATAATGGACGCAGAAGGCATTCAATGGATAGCAGACACAGCAATACTGAATCAGAATTGACGGACGAAGTGGATATAGAGAGGGATGGTGCACATACTGGAGGTCGACGGAAGAAGGATAGGCGATCAGGGAAGAAATCTGGCATGGTGGTGATTCGGAACATCAATTACATTACAAAGGCAGAAAATTCCTCTGACAGTGGATCACATTCAGATTCTGCTTCAGAAACCAATGAAGATAATAAGGAATCTGTGAAGACCTCAAAGAGAAGGGACTCCAGAAAAGAATCTTTGAAGAAATTGGATTCGTCTGATAGGGAAAAAACAGACCATGGGAAGGATGAAGATGGAGGCCACTGGCAAGCATTCGAAAACTGTTTACTAAGAGATGTTGACGATGATAGGCATACCATTGACCTTGACCAATTTGATTCGGAAAAGTTGAATAACATGAGAAGAAAAAAACAAATGGATGTCAATGATCCTTTAGTTTTAGCTGAGCGGGAAGTGCATGAAGGTCAGGGAAGTTCTTCTTTAGATATGCATAGCATTAGCAAAGGATTGACTCACATGCCCAAGAGATCCAATAATGATTTATTGTTATCTGCAAGAACAGGACAGTCTGGTGATGGGCGGTCTGGAGATGATGTACAATCTTTAGAAGTATCTGGGAAAAGGAGTGGTTACAGAATGGCTGCCGGTGATGATTTTATCACTTCCAAACAAGAAAATGAACTCAGCAATGCTTACCCTTCCTCAGATATGGAAACTTCACTAGGTTATTCAAGCAATAAACTAGAAAGGAAGTTGTTTCATGATATGAATGATGATTCCTACATATTGGAACATAGATCGATAGAAGTCAATGATGCAGGAAATGTTGAGAGAAATGCTATTGACATGGATTATGAGATCCCAATTGTGCGGAAAAATGAAGAGAAGTCTTCTGATCTAATAAACCATATTAGTAATGAGCTGGATGAATTAAGTATGCTGCCTGAACGAGGAACTGAAAGGGGATCAATGAGTTATGACCCTGCTTTCGACTATGAAATGCAGGCCCAGGCTGGTAGTACTTTAAAAAATAAGAACAAAGAGGTAGTAACCGACACCAAACCAGGATCTAAGAAGTTGGATAAGGAGCCCAAATCAAAAGTTAACCCAAACAGTGCTGATAGAAGAAAGAGTGGTGGACCAATAAGGAGAGGGAAAACTTCTAAACTTAGTCCTCTGGACGAAGCACGAGCACGTGCTGAGAGCTTACGGAACTACAAAGCTGATCTCCAGAAAATGAAGAAAGAGAAGGTACTCACTTCTATCTTATAGCTCCCAGCCTCTCCACCTTATTTTTTCTATTTCATACAATTAGCTTAAAATGAATGTGAAACATTTAATCTAGAGGCAACGTTATATATGCATTACTCTGAGGGACATATGTGGTGAGACTAAGAGCATAAGAGGTGATAAGGGTAAATATTACTTTACTCTTATCCTTTTTAATTAAACTCTTATCCATCCTTTTTAAACGTATGATTGAGTTCTGTTTTAATATGCCTTCTGTTCATCTGTTATTCAACATTGATTATTTCTATCATTTGTAATAATTAGGAAGAGGAAGAGATAAAACGCCTAGAAGCCTTAAAGATGGAGAGGCAAAAGAGGATTGCTGCCAAGAGCAGCTCAACCACTACACGGTCGCCGTCACAGCTTACCAAGAAACAACTTCCAACGAAACTTTCACCAAGCTCTCATAAAGGGTCTAAATTTAGTGATTCAGAGCCAGGAGCATCCTCACCCCTTCAAAGATTCCCCATCAGAACTGCATCCGTTGGATCTAATGATTCTTTGAAATTGTCAAAAACCAGCAGATTGACTTCTAGAAACCACTTGGATAATAACAAATTAAGCCGATCAGTGTCTTCTTTGCCCGAATCTAAGCTAGAGAAGGATGATAGTGCAACTGATACTAAGGCATCAATGGTAAGGATTAGAAGATTGTCAGAACCAAAAGTCAGTACCATTCGTCAGACTTCCTCAATTAAACCTCTTGGCGCTGGAACAATGTCAAAGGCTAAAGCAGCTGATGGTCCCGAGAGCAAAAAGATTTCTGCAATTGTGAGTCATGATAAAAGCAAGACAGCAGCCCTTCCAGAACTGAAAATTAGAACAGCCAAAGCTAGTGACAATCCTCAGAACAGAACATCATCAGTCAAAGACAAGGTACATAAGTTGAATGATAGCAAGTCTTCAATGGCTTCACAAAGTACCATGTCAAAGAAAAAAGAAATTGGTACTTCATCCAATGGTGATAGAGATGACAATCCTGTAGTTGAAAAGACTGTTGTGATGCTCGAGTGTGAGAGACCTTATGCCCCTCCTATTCATAATGCAGAAGAAAATTTTCAAATACCAGAGAAACATTGTGATAATGATGAAGTAACTGAAAAAACAGAGATAGCATCTAATTATGCTGCTATTCGTGCTCCTGTCTCACCATCAAGCATGGATATAATTGATAAAGAAACCTCAGGGAGCCAATCACACCTTCAATCCATATATACCGAGGTATGTATTCATAACTTATTGTAGCTTTGGAGATGGTTTAACTGCCTTGGTTAGTTCATACCCTTGTAGAGTGCATAAAAAACTTTTAGGATGAGAATTGTTCTGCTGCTGATAGAACATCCTCTTCAAATAAATTATAGTAAGCATGGCTATTACAATCTCTTAATGCCATCTATATTCCTCCCGTGTTACTTATTATGAGACTTGAAAACTGCACCTAGTATGTTATGTTTCCTACAAGCTATTTTTATCTCTGCCAAGTATATGTACTTACAATTCTATGTGTTTGTTGCAAATTGTGGAAATAGCCTTATAATATCAAAAAAAATTGTCCAGTGTTGTGTGGGTGGCCTAGGGCATGAACTTCCACCATGTCGGTTCAAGGAGTGGTTGTTTGTCTAACTCAATTTTAAAAATTGATTGTAAGATGATGTTTCTACTCATTTATATATTATAAAGTTGATGAACGATCTCTAACCCTGCTATCTCAACTGTAGAATAGTTGCTAATATTTCCACTCATGCAACCCATAGGTCCAATCACAGATCAGCATCCTTCCTTTTTCAAAAGATTTGTCATCTGGTCCTCCCGTGTACTTCTGGTGTTAAAAAATTTTCGTTTTTCTCTCACATCCTACTTTATACAAATAAAATATTATATTATGTCTGGAAATTTCTATGATAATTAGAAATTTTGCTGATATTGATTTTAAATTTAAACAGTTATGTGTCATTTTAAACCTTAATTCTATAGGAGCAAGAACTTTTAATTTTATTTTAGACGTTTCCATATATATATATATATATATATATATATATATATATATATATATATATATATATATATATATATATATATATATATATATATATATTTAAAATTCTCAACGGACGGGATACCTTCTTACTGGTTCATAAGCTAATTTCGAATTTAATGTCATCTAAAATCAGGTTAAAATGGATCATACAGAGATAGAACCTTCAAAATCATCCAGTCTTGGTATTTCTGGGGAAACATATGAAGCCCCATATGCTCGAGTTTCTTCCATGGAGGATCCTAGCACTAGAAATAGTGAGTATGGTAAAGCAGCACCCACAAGTTCAGAGACTGCAGCAATCGGTGTGGATACTGTTAAAGCACACGTGTCTAACATTGGGAACTCAACACTTGAGAAGATTCCTGAAGCAGTTGAGAAGCCTCAGGTGAAGGAGTCATCGTCCAAAGGGTTTAGACGGCTGCTAATGTTTGGAAAAAAGAGTCATAGGTCAGCTGCTGAACGCAGCACAGAATCAGATAATGTCAGCATAGATGGTTCTGAGGCGGATGAGATTGGAAATAATGGTTCCCCTAATGAAGGTAATTTTCTCGTCATATACTCCCTTATTCTTTATTAGCCATTTAAAGGATATACATAAAAAGGAACAGTGTTTGAGCTTTGTGGAACAGAACTAAACTATGGTTTAGAATAGTCAAGCAAGATTATGTCATTTCAGTGTATTCTTCGACTAATTAATTATTCAGTTAAAGTTTCCTCGGACACTGCATAATGAACTTCTGTCGACTTCAGTTACCTGTAACAAAAGAATTAAATTGATTTCTCTGAAACTTTAAGGTATGCTTATCATTGTTCACTTAAACAACCTGGATCCTGGATCCTAAAGTTCAGGAATGACATTGTTTTCACTAGAACTTCAAATTCAAAGTGTACATTAGAGTTCATACAGTAAAATTAACATGTATAATTGATTAAAAGATGCCAGTAGTCTACACCATTCAATGATTTACTGGTAACTTTAGACAACTGAGACTGATTTGGCAAAAGTGTATTTCGCTATACTACGTAAGCAATGCTTGAGAACAAAGATCTTATTAGACTTATCATGTACACTTATGTTCATTTTCATACTTCCTTTATGTAACTAGCGTCTGAAGAAGTTCACCAAATTCAACTTTATTTGAAATATATGTACCTAAACTGACCACCATATTTCATTTTATTCTTCAGTTCATACTTTAAAGAACTTGATCTCTCAGGATGAAACACCCACAGCCAGCACAACTCAACAAAAGTGTAAGCCTCACTTCATCCTAATTTTTCTTTAGTGGACTTGAATCTACTATTTCCTTAATCAGATTGTGCCCTCCTTTTTTCCTAATTCATCTACATCCTTTTTTCTGACTGTGGACTTGGCAAACACATTGTTGTGCAGCTTCGCGTTCCTTTTCTTTGTTATCCCCATTTAGAAGCAAGAACAGCGAAAAAAAGATAATGATGGCTTAATAGAGTGGGTGCTGTTAGAAAGATTGATGCAGTGACAAGCTAGATCCTTTACTTGATTCTTTTTATTTTTTCCAAGTCTAGCTAGAAAAGAAGACTGGGTAATATTGCTATGAAATTGGTTGTTGTATATTTGTGTTTTGCTGTGCATATGCCCAAGTAATTTGTATATTTTATTCCAACCTGATTTCATTTCACATTATAGATATTTCTGGATTAACGAGGGTGTTTTCTCTACTGAATTACTTATCTGAGAAAAATATATCTTACAAGATTGTGATTTTGTATAAATCTGAATTAATAGTGTTAGATGGTGCTCAAAAAATACATTAAAGGAACTTTTTTTAATTACTAACACTAATATGATTTAAAGTTTCTTACCTTCAATGGCCTGTATTACAATTTTTTTTTAAGTCGTTTTAACTAGCAGTATTTAGTTCACAAGAAAAACTAGAGTGTTCAATTTTAAAATCTCACCAATCATTAATTTTTTATTATAATTTTCTTATGATAAAATTATTAAGTGCAAAAATTAAGATTTCATTCTGGTTTGACAAAAAATTAAGCTTGAGATTCTAGTCCACAAAAATTTGTGGGAGTTATTGTCGTATGAATTAAGCTTGAGACTTTGGAAATATTTAATATTTTTTTATTTTATAAGGGTCGAGATATTCTTACAAGATTTTTACTTTTCATCGATCTGTGTGTTCGAGATGTTGGGTCGTATGGTACAATTTTTTTCCTTAAAAACCAAGATTGTATCTTTCTGTTTTATCTAAATAACATTTAAAAATTTGAAACATAACACAATTTCCTAAAGTCTAATTCAAATTTCCATAAGAACATATTTTCAACAAAAATCGATTTAGTGAAAGGTAATTATAATAATCACCAGACCAATTGTTAATTATTATGGAGGGGTCAAATGTAGTATTTTAAATATATGGAGGCAAAACATTTTGTTGGTTTAACCATGTCAGGAGGATTAGCGAGAAAGAAACAAAGTAAAAAGAGAGGTAATAAGTTTGTATTATTGAAGCGCAAATTATGTGTGTATCTGTAAATAAAATACTCCTATAAATTCGTTTACACCAGAGAAATGGACACCGAAGACTATTGTTGAAAGTGAATTCACTCATTGTTGGCTGCATTTAACTCTTTGCAAAGTTTTAAATGAAGTGTGTGTGTGTGTGTTTACATATAGTGGTCTCAAAGGAAGATATCATGTAATATATACTACAGCCGCTTCTTCTAAGTATTCATGGTGATGGTGTCATGAATTTTCTGCTTTTTCATTCACACAATCATTGAATACCTACCATAGTTATCTTTGGTCCTATTCTAGTTGTAGACATTCAAAGGGTCGTTTAGAAATATACAAGCAACAACTGTTTTTACTATTGAGAAAAAGGAATTTTTATCTGTTAACCTTAATTTAACTGTATACAATCTCCTGTATAAACCTAAGCAATGGAGTGGGGGAGGAAAGGTTTTGATCTTGTATCCATTCAAAATATTCCATGAGAACTATTTTCTGTTCTAAAAGAGAAGTAAAATGAGATGTGTAATGATGAAACTGGACCATGAAATGTGTGATGGCTAGTACCAATACTTTTGGCGCATGCTTTAAGGAAAAATCTTTTTCAGGGCTGAATGGTAAGGTGTCACTCAAAACGAATGATTAAGCATGAGATGTTGCTTTTGGTCATCCTAATTAAAGCTTCCTTTGCCAAGCATTCAGCTGCTTCTTGAGGATCCTCTATGTGACTGATCAGATTCACAGCCTCTTGGTTTTTCATCACCTACACATATATGCAGATTCACTTCCAATTACTTTCTTTTGCTTATTCCCAAGAAATGGTTGCAATTAAGTGTTGATTACTATAATATGTAATGATGGTTTATATTGAAGCTTACCTCCCATATGCCATTGCTTGCTAATATCAAAAATTCAGTACCAGAATCAAGCACTTCACTTCTAACCACAAAATCGGAACCTCTATAATGTTTTGCACCTGCTGCATTTCCTGATCCACGTCCTAGCATGAATCCTTTGTGAAAACACATGTATAGTATATATATTATGAGATGTGTGAATCAAAAAGATGTGCCATTAACTGATATACAAAAACAAACTGTGATAACATATATCAGTTAAAGGCCATTCTAATATAACATCTTCTGAGTAGGAATTATGGGTTCTCATGGTAGCATGTATGACAGAAGCTATATGAACTTTTAGAAACATTGTAACAGAAAATGAGTATGTAGTTGCCTACTTTCAGCATTGTTTTTATAATGGCATTCTCATAATGACAGATTTTTTGTAGTGTATAATATACCTGCAAAGAGTCGGCGAGACCAGTGCATTTTTTCTAATCTTCGGTATGTACCAGTTGTCTGATGAGCTATTCCATCTCTGCACACAACAGTTCTGTAATCCCCCATGTTGGCTACTACAAGTTTTTCTCCATTGATCAGTATAACAGATGCTGAACCCATTCTGCATGTCTCCTCTAATTTGTGTTCCTCTCTGATCTTTGCTCTTACTCCAAGGTAAGCTCTCTTCAGAGCTTCCTTACTTTTACTGCTTAAACGACTCTGACATGTAAATACAAAAGATTAAGTACAGAAGAAACCAGAAGGAGAGAAAAACAAGGAATTTATGAACAGAGCCGCTCAATCTTGACCTATCTTTGACAAGACATGTCATGATTATGTGACGAAATTAAAGGAAAACTTTTCATAAACCATTATAGAGAATGTTTCAAGACAAAATAACCAACATTTAGATCAACTGGTATAGCAGAAGCCTTTTTAAAAGGCATTAAAAGTACTTTTACTAAAATGCACAAACTTGGTGCAACAAAGTAAATAGCACATATGTATGAGAAATCAAGTGATAGATAACCTCTTGAAGCTTCTTGTCAAAGAAATGAGACTGCATGTACTTGCTAACCCTATCTCCAATAAGTGCATCAAAGATTCCAAAATACCACAACTCTGTTTGATTCATTTCCTCTCTCTGTGCCACAACTGAATCAAAGTCTGAGTTATCAGAATCATCTCTGCTCATATCATGTTCCACCACATGATAACCATATGTCATTGGCATCATCCATGAGGGCTTCTTTGCCACCTTGTGCTTTCTTTTTCTGCCTCCACGTCCAAGCAGAAACCGTTTCAGCCGAAACGCCTGCTCAAATGAGTACATAAATTAGCTCTTGCTGTAAATCATCAATTCTTGCAACGATTCAGCATTTAGCAACATCAATGAAAAACAAAAAATACAAAAAAGGGTCAATACCCTAAGTTAATTCGCATTAATATGCTTCTCATGGATTCTATAGCAACTTGATTTAACAGGAACAGGATTGGCTTACCTTGAATTTGAGATTAAGATAGAATCCCATGTTTTTCTCTATTCCTTCATCAGACTTTTACAAAAATCTGAGCTCATGCAAATGGCGATCAGAAAAGTTAGCAAATCAAATTTTCTAGATAGAAAATAAGATGAACCGTAACGTTAATATAATGGAGAAGTAACAAATGGGGTTGACAATTTCTTCTCTCTCTAGCACTGATCACAAAGTCCTTCCAATGGGTTGATAATTCGTACACAACAGCAAAGTCCACTAAATTGGAATTCAATCATGCATTAGGCCTAGCAATTAAAACTTAGAAATTTGGAATTTTCTCTTTGACCACTTTCTTGGTTCAAACCTTGAGCCAGAATCTAGAAGAAGATTGCCAAGAAAAAGAAAAGGTAAAGAAAAAAAAAAAAAAAAACTTGAACTCAAAGATACCCCTACCGTTTAGTGAACCGTAAGGTCTTGAGTCAGGAACCGTAGAGCTGCTTAAATGAGAAAATTAATTAGCTTTAATTGTAATTTAGGAGGAAAGTTTGAAAAAGACTTAAGTCAAGGGTGTTAAGCTTTATTTCTTAGTTAAGAAAATTGAAATTTAAATATTCTAATTAATGGGTAACATGTCGAATCTTCCATTCAGTGACCACTCAGAATTTTCTGAGATTTGTTGTTCAGTTTTCCGCGTTGGAAATGTGTAACAGTAGGAAGCATTAACTATAGAAAGGTCGGTTGACTTTCTAACAACTCATAAAGAAATAAATATTTTATCCCGCAGATTCATAATAAATAAATAACATTTTAATTAAATAAATTGTATTCTGATTGATACTGTAAATATTTTAAAAAACAAAACAGATTTTGAACTTTGTACCTATACTTATCTTTAAACAACCATTATTTTGAATTTAATAATTATTTTTTTAATATCTAAAGAGGATTCGTTTTGTTGAGGTATTCATATTTTTTCTTTCAGTTTTACTAACCGTTATTTTAAATTAAAATAATTATATTTTTATTTTTTAAATACCCGTTTATTCAAATTTAATTATTTTATAAGTTAAAATAATTATTTTATCATTTTATGTTTTAATAATTAATTTTTTAAATTTAATAAAATACTATTTAACAAAATAATACAAATTATTTATTTTTATAATTATTGTTAATGAAATTATTTTATTGTTTAATAAATTTTTGATGTGATAAAAGAAAATAGATATACATGTGGTGATATGTTTCCACTAATAATAAATGTGAAACCCCTTAAAATCTAAAATTTACCTTCTCACTCTCAAAACCATCAGAAAACATCACTCTCATTCTTCATCTCTGCTTCCAAGTTCTTCTTCTGTTTTCCACCAATTACTCAGCTCCCTCATCTTTTCCTTTAACCTTGTGATCAGATTCTGGAGGACCAGAATCAGCTGGACCCTCTGGTGTATCAACCCTCAG
>Ga0214542_1000421_pt1 | contig 75701 bp, 82 predicted proteins | sample CNSS1metaG_FD_160096 | JGI IMG/M metagenome (GOLD analysis project Ga0214542, IMG submission 160096) | Root nodule microbial communities from cowpea collected in UCLA plant growth center, Los Angeles, California, USA - CNSS1 | ecosystem: Host-associated > Plants > Roots > Nodule | place: USA...
GTAAAAAGCCCATGATTGACTTGATCATCTTGTGAAAGGCCCATGTGAATCTTTCTCATCATGCTTCTAGTGATTGGGCCTTGATATGGGCTTGGGCTTGTTGATGCACTTGAGCTTGGGCTTGTTGGGGTCAGATCACTTTCTCTTAGAATTCCTCTAGCCTTCCTCTTCTAAGTTGGCCGAACCTCTTAGAGTTCTCACCACCACCAATCAATTCTACACATCCTAGCTTCTTTTAAACACTTGCTTCCACACCAATCATCCATGGAGACTCCTCCTTCCATCAACCACTTCCAAGGAGCCTTATCAAGTGGTATCTAGAGCCAACTCAAGCCATACCTTGCGGTTTGAACTAAGTTCTTGATCCTTGATTTAACTTCGTGTCTTTTACATGTTGTTCTTGCTTGTCCAGTGTGATTCTACCATTTATTTTGTGCTTATGTGTTTGTATGATGATTCAAAATCACCTTCTCCTTGAATCATTTGGTGCATTTCAATAGGATTCCAATTATTTTCAAAGTGTAGCACTTTTTTATCTTTAATTGAGTTGTTTTCATTTTTGATTCGGTGAATCATTGTTGTTTTGAGTTAATTTTCATTTGAGTATCATATACTTGTTATCTTAAGTCACATGCTTCCTTATATGTCAATTTCCTTGAGTTTGAACCATTCAAATTTGTTTTTATGAATTGATTGTTGGCAAAATACAAAAATGCTAAAGAATCAATGTTTGTAGAAAAAGGCAATCTTTTCTTGATGCAATTGCAAGCCATTTTCATCGATTGGTTGATCTTTGATGTGTCTTAGATATTCTTTAAGGATTAATGCTTGATATTGGATCATTATCAAGTTCATATCACTAACTTTTTTGATTCCCAATTGTTCATCTGTTTCTATCTTCAAATATGTTCCAATAGTTTAAATTTGTTTACACACTTAATGTTTTTCATTTATCTCGATTAATTGGTTTGTGCAATTCCAGATCTGATTTTTACCTCTTTTAGATAAGACCTTCACGAAAAAGAGAAAAAAAGAATCATTGAAAAAGGTTGAGAAATAAAAAAATGAAAAATAGTTGAATTGGAGGCTTGTTTCCACGTTTTTTGGCCTAGCAATGTGTGATAAATCAAATTTAAGTGCAATTTTAAGACTGTTTTAATCTACTTTCAATTGGCCATAACAACGGTGGATTAACTAAGCTGTTTTGGGCTCAATTTTGAGATTAAGACAAGCTTCTTTATCAATTTTGTTTTAATTTTGTAATTCTATTCTAATGTCATTCATAGGTTCATTTTGTTGTATTAGCTTTGTTAATTGCCTTTACTTTCTTGACTATCAATTGTTGGATACTTTTTTGTCTTGTATAAATTACACTCTCTTTGAATTTAGCTTTTATAGTGTTTAAGACTTTTATTACTTTCTTTTCTAGGCTACTATTTGGTGTACATTAAAGTGTAGTGTAGGAAGAACTCTTCCACAGTGAACCAATCTTTGGAGGTAGCATATTGAAGGGTGGATATTCAATTGAAACTCCAAGCTAAGGACCTTTCAAAGGAGTTTAACACTTTCAAAGTGAGGCGAGAAAGATAGCTTAAACACCAAAACACGAAGAGAGTTGTTCTCGGGAAAGTTAGCCACACTTGGCTTGTAACATTTGCTCTTTCCATTACTTTTGTAAAAGGCTATTGCACCAATTGTCTTAGAAGAGCCTTTGGTATTCTTCGATCTTTTGGCATTTAAACTTGTTTTTAATTGGTGTAGATGGTGAGTGTGTCTTGCTAGCCAACGCTACCAGCCTCAACATTACGAATTCGACTAGTTTGCAATTTACCTTTCACGTTTTTAGTGGCTTGGTTTAAGATATCAAATTCTAAAACCTTACCAACATAGGAGTTCATCTTTAGTGTGGTAGTTGGTTTGATTTGTTGTCTTTGAGTTCAAAATCTTTTTGAAAATCTTTGCAAAAAGTTCTTTTAAGTTCAAGAGCACATATTTGTGTGAAAGTAGCAAAGCAAGTAGCAAGATAAACTCTAACTAGGTAAGACTTGGTACTTAAGCAGTCCTTTGTGACCTCTCTTACCTCAGAGTAAACTTGTGAAAAACTAGAGACTTTCATTCTAAGAGAACTTTTGAAATTAAAAGATGATGGCAAGACGTGCTTCTAAGAAAAGTGATTGTGGGTCTAAAAATAAAAGAAGTGTTCCACCCAAGTTTGTTGAAGAGTTTAGAGAATTTCGAATAAGAATGGAACAAAAAGATGGGGAAAAGGAAAAGAGAAATTAAGAAAAGGAAAGGAGAGATGAAGAAACAGGAAGGAAAAATGAAGAAAGAATGAGGCGCACAAAAGACTCTATTCTAGCCTTAACTGAGTGAGTTCATGGAACTCCAAGTAATCGTAGCGCAAGAGAGAGTACAAGTGGAGAGACTTCCTTCAGTCAAGAGTTAGGGGTGGGAGAATATTATCAACAACCTTCCCACATTAGGAGGCAAAGAAAACAACATACCCCTAAGGAAATGAAGATAGACTTGCCTTATTTCTTTGGAAAGGATAACATTGAAGCTTACTTGGATTGGGAAATGAAGGTGGAACAATTATTTGAATGCCACCAAGTTTTAGAGGAAAGGAAGGTGTCTTTAGCTACCTTAAGCTTTCAAGGGTAAGCCATGTATTGGTGGACCTTTTTGGTCCAAGATAGACTAAGACACTAAAGTCCAACTATTAAGTATTGGAAGGATTTTAAATCTGTCCTTAGGAGGAGACACATTTCCTCTTATTACAATAGAGAACTCATGGACAAACTCCAAAGAATTCAATAGAGAACTATGATTGTGGAAGAATATAGGCAGAAAATGGAATTGTTCATGATAAGTGCAAGTATAGAGGAAAAAGAGGATCTTACCATAGCTAGGTTTTTAAGTGGGTCGAACTTTGGCATAAAAGATAGAGTGGAGCAACTACCTTATAAAGATTTGAATGACTTGGTTCAAATGTGCATCAAGGTAGAGCAACAACTAATCAGGAAATCATCTTCAAAACACGATCAAGCTTTCTCTAACTCTTATGCTAAAACGGATTCAAAGAAAGAAAAAGAGAAACCCCAAAAGAAGCTAGCCAAGCATTTTCACACATTCGCACTAGTGAGATTAAATGTTTCAAATGCTTGGGTAGAGGACACATAGTTGCCCGATGCCCCACCAAAAGTGTATCACCCCAACTTTTGGATGTCAAGGAAAGTTATGAAAAAATGAGCTCTTTTAATGGAAACCATTATCGATAAAATGAACTTAAGTAAAAATTCATAATTTAATCCATTAAAAAAACATAGTTCAAACATCCATTGTCTAAAATTTTTAAATAATGTCACTGAAAATAAATTACACCATCTTTAATACGTAATTTAATAACTTAATAAAAATGAACATAAATCCCGACTTCACCCCTTTCTCTCGTCAATCTACTTCATGCTAGAATCATCTGCAATTTCATCTGCTTCTATATAACACACACGTTATACGATCATCACACACACAAACATACAAAACAAACCAATAGGGGTAAACTACCATAAATAATGATATATAAATGAAACTTAGCAAAATAAGACATTTCAAATAATAGCCTCACCAACACTTAATTCCACCAAGAGTCTTCAAATAAGGGAAAAACTCACAACATGCAACACACGCGAGCTAAAGATTGCTAACAAAAGTACTACCACGTCTAAACACCCTTCGAACCAACCCACTCATCGGTAACAAAACAACAAAATAAAATGGTAAACATGCACTATACGAAATCACTTATCACAAGAATAAATTTTACGTTACACCCAAAAGTGACAATAACACTGAATTGTGAATACCCCACTATGGTCCTCACAAGATGAGTTAGATTGTATGACCTTTTATAATTCATATATATAAAATAAATATTTTTTTTATAATACCAAAACCAAAATATATACATATAATAAATAAAATGTATAAATAACCAAATAATAACATAGCATTATTTAATATTATCATGCATCAAACAATTACTACAATAAGCCAAAGAAAGTAAGAAAACAATTCCATGCACCCATGACAAGAGAAAGAAAAGGAGTGGTTGCACTGTAACTACGTGAGGTGGTTTCTCCACCAAAATCAAAAGCTAGGTTCCACTAAAAAAATGAGAGAAAACTACATTCTCATTGTTCCCCTCTGGCCCCACTAAATAAGAAAGAAATTAAAAAAAGAAAAAAAAGAAAGAGAAAATAAACTAATGCAATTTTCGTTACAACTATAAAGCTTCAAACCCTTAAATGCATGGCTGTAGCACATCAAGAATGTAATTAATCTCAACCTCTAATAAAATGCACTCAAAAGTGTGTTTTAAAAAGTGTCCTCTTCTAGACAAGTAACCAAATTAGAAATTGTATACTATAGCATCCCATCATCATAATGTTTAGGACATTCGTTAAAAGGTTCTAAGTACAAAAGCCATTCTAGCATCAGAGGAATACTGTAGTGATTAGACACACCTCAACATAGCCTTCGCGCAACTTGTTTAAAGATAAAGTTGCATCCTTAAGATAAAGGGCAACCTAACCATATTTTCCTTCAAAAAATAACAAAATCAGAGATTTTAAATAAAGTGTATCTGTATTTATTTTTCTAACCTAAATTGTAGTATGCATTAGCAGAATCAAATAATATATGCACTAGCAAGAAATTGAAATTTGTTCGATAACAATTTTTTTTAATGTTGAGGTAACTACAAGTAGGTATACCTTCAATACTACTAAAAAAACATAAGTAAACTATTCATCACACTTTTCATTCATTCTTATTTTTTTAAAATTTCTTATCAACAATAGACATTTATACACCGATATTCCGTATAGTCATTGATAAAATGGACAGGTTAGCAGAGTTGTATGTGTGAGAAGTTGTGAGATTGCATGGAGTACCCGAGAGCATAGTGTCAGATCGGGATCCTAGATTCACATCACAGTTTTGGTAAGCATTGCAGGCGGCCTTGGGTACATAGTTGAGATTGAGCTCAGCTTATCATCCTCAGACGGATGGACAGTCTGAGCGGACCATTCAATCTCTAGAAGATTTACTGAGGTCTTGTGTGCTAGATCACATGGGAAATTGGAATGATGTGATACCCTTGGTGGAGTTCTCATACAATAATATTTACCACTCTAGTATTGGCATGGCGCCCTATGAAGCATTGTATGGAAGAAGGTGTAGAACTCCATTGTGCTGGTATTAGGATGGTGAAGCCTTTGTGCTTGGTCCTAAATTTCTGCAACAAACGACTAGCAAGGTCAGATTAATTCAGGATCGGATGAGAGCCACTCAGAGTAGGAAAAAGTCTTATGCTGCTAAGAGGAGACGACCACTTGAGTTTGATGAAGGAGACCATGTATTCCTCCGGGTTACTCAAACCACAGGTATCATAATGGTTCTTAAATCAAGGAAGTTGACTTCGAGATTTATAGGGCCTTATCAGATTACACAGAGAATAGGAACAACGGCGTATGAGATTGCTCTACCACCTCACTTAGCCAACTTGCATAATGTGTTTCATGTCTCACAATTGAGGAAATACATTCAAGTCCAGACCATGTGTTAGAGTCAAATGAAGTACAAGTGCGAGAGGATCTGACCATGCCAGTCGAACCGATTCGTATACTTGATGCTCAGGTCAAGCAACTAAGGGGCAAGGAGATAAAGATTGTGAAGGGACTCTGGGATGAGACGACACAGGAGATGATGTGGGAGATGGAGGATGTCATGAGGAGGTCTTACCCTCTCCTGTTTTCTGGTAAGTCTCATTTTCGAGGACGAAAATTATTTTGAGGTGGGGGAATCTAAGATCCGTTGAAATTAATTAATTAAATAAATAATTAATTAATAAATGCGGGTAGTGGAAAATTTTTAAGGCATTAAATGTTAATTGTATGATGTGGAAAAGTACTAGCTCAAGTGATTGAGAGTACTTTAAATGTGTGAGAGAATTTCGTCATTGTTAGACATCAGAAGAATTTCGCCGAGGCTAGGCAAATGAAGAAGCCACATAGTCGTCCTTCTACCACCTCAGGAGATTTTAAGTGCTTCCAATGTGGGGGAGCGCATTTGAAAAGGAATTGTCCGTAATTGAAGATTTCACCCAGCGGACAAGGAGCAGTCGTAAATGCTTCATTTGCGATCAGCCCAGGCATTTCGCTAACCAATGCCCAAAGAAGAAGACCAATGCCATGAAGAAATCACCAACCTCTGGAGCAGAGAGAGCTAGAGCGGCTGGGAGGGTCTTTGCCATGACCACCACAAAGGCTACACAATCAGGTAACCTTATTCTTGAGCCTTGCTTGTTGTTGGGTCATGCAGTGCTGGTGTTGTTCGATTTTGGAGCAACACACTCATCCCTCTCTAATGCATGTGTGGGGAGATTGAGCTTGGAGAAACGTGACTGGGGTGTGAGTTGCTTGTTTCAACTCCTTCCCCGAGTCAAGTGGCTACTAGTTCAGTCTGTGTTGGGTGTGTGATTGAAGTGGCAGGTCGCAGATTCAAGGTGAACTTGGTGTGCTTGCCTTTGGAGGGATTGGACGTGATATTGAGGATGGACTAGCTTTCTAGCAATCACATCATAATTGATTGTGGACAACGCAGTTCGGTATTCCCAGAACATGAAGGATTGAAGTTCATCTCCACTCGAGAAGCCTTGTAAGTGTTACAAGAAAGGGCCAAGTGTTTCATGGTGGTGGCCTAACCAGAAAAGAGAAGTGCAACGGAGTTGATTCAGAGCATTCTGGTTGCTAGTGAGTATGCAAATGTTTTCCCAGATGAAGTACCAAGATTGCCACCGAGTCGAGACGTTGATTTCACTATCGACTTGATTCCTGGTGTGGGTCCAGTGTCTATGGCTCCATACCGGATGGCACCTGCAGAATTGGTAGAACTCAAGAAGCAAATTGAAGATCTGCTTGAGAAGAAGTTCATCCGACCGAGTGCGTCACCGTGGGGAGCCCTGGTGTTATTGGTGAAGAAGAAGGATGGGAGTTCAAGGCTTTGTGTTGATTACAAGCATTTGAACAAACTTGCCATCAAGAATAAATACCCAATGCCAATAATTAACGATCTGCTAGATCAGCTGAAGGGAGCAAGAGTATTCTCCAAAATTGACTTACGGTCTGTATATCATCAGATCTTAGTAAAATCGGAGGATGTTCAGAAGACGACATTCAAGTCAAGATACGGGCACTATGAATATGTGGTGATGCCATTTGGTGGTATTCATGGACTACATGAATAAGATTTTTTGACCCTGGTTGGATAAGTTTGTTGTCATCTTCATTGATGACATTCTTATCTACTCGAGGACTCGTGAAGTACATGCTGATCATCTGAGGGTGGTATCGGAGGTGCTCAGAGAACACCAGTTGTATGGGAAGTTCTCCAAGTGCAAGTTTTGACTGGAGGAAGTGCAATTCCTCAAGCATGTAATCTCAGCTAAAGGTACTGCAGTGGATCCAGCCAAAATAGAAATTGTACTAGAGTGGGAAAGGCCTAAGACAGTAACAAAGGTAAGGAGTTTCTTGGGATTGGCAGTGTATTATAGAAGGTTTGTAGAGGGGTTCTCAAAGAAGGTGAATCCTTTGACGCAGCTCACGAGGAAGGATCAACCATTCTCCTGGACTGAGAAATGTGAAGAAGGTTTTGAGGAGATGAAGAGGTGTTTAACTACCGCTCCAGAACTCGTGATTCCCGACACTGGTAAGAAGTTTGAGGTGTACTGTGATGCCTCTTACCTAGGATTGAGGTGTGTGTTAATGCAAGAAGGAAGGCCGGTGGCGTATGCTTCGCGGCAATTGAAAGTACATGAGAAAAATTACCCAACTCACGACTTGGAGCTAGCAGCCATTGTTTTTGCTCTTAAGTCTTGGAGGCACTACCTGTATGGGTCTCAATTTCAAGTTTTCAGTGATCACAAAAGCTTGAAATACTTGTTTGATCAAAAGGAGCTGAATATGAGACAGCGCAGGTGGATGGAGTATCTAAAGGACTATGACTTTGAATTGCTCTATCATCCGGGCAAGGCAAATGTCGTAGCCGACGCTTTGAGTCGAAAGAAGATGCACGTGTCTTTGATGATGATAAAGGAGTTAGAGTTGATTGAGAAACTCTGAGATATGAATCTGGGAATGCAGTTTGGGCAAGACTCCAAGTGCAACTTGTTGAAAGTCACCAATGAATTTTTGAATGAGATTCGGGTGGCTCAAGGGCAAGATTTGGAATTGCAACAATTTGTAGGATGGTTGGGTACAGAGAAAGGGAAAAACTATTAGATGGGAGCAGACAACATTCTACGCTTTAAAGGTAGGGTGTGCGTGCCTGAAGGGCCTTTATTCAGGAGGCAAATTCTGAAGGAGGTCCATCAGAGTCATCTTAGCATACATCCAGGTATGACTAAGATGTATAAGGATTTGAAGGAGTCTTTCTGGTGGAACGGAATGAAGACGGATGTTGCAGATTTTGTGGCTCAATGTTTGGTATGTCAAAAGGCCAAAATTGAATACCAAAGGCCGGGAGGTACACTACAACCACTGGACGTACCTCAGTGGAAGTGGGAAAATATCTCTAGGGATTTTGTGACGCATCTTCCGCAATCGACAAAAGGCCATGATTCAGTCTGGGTGATAGTAGACAGACTGACAAAATAAGCACATTTCTTGGCTATGAATCAGAAGTGGTCGATGGACAAGGTTAGCAAAATTGTATGTGCGAGAAGTGGTGAGATTGCATGGAGTACCCAAGAGCATAGTGTCAGACCGGGATCCTAGATTTACATCACGGTTTTGGCAATCATTGCAGGCGGCCTTAGGTACAAAGTTGAGATTGAGCTCAGCTTATCATCCTTAGACGGATGGACAGTCTGAGCGGACCGTTCAATCTCTCTAAGATTTACTGAGGTCTTGTGTGCTAGATCACATGGGAAATTGGAATGATGTGCTACCCTTGGTGGAGTTCACATACAATAACAGTTACCACTCTAATATTGGCATGGCGCCCTATGAAGCATTGTATGGAAGAAGGTGTAGAACTACATTGTGCTGGTATCAGGATGGTGAACCCTTTGTCCTTGGTCCTGAATTTCTACAACAAACAACTAGCATGGTCAGATTAATTCAGGATCGGATGAGAGCCACTCAGAGTAGGCAAAAGTCTTATGCTGATAAGAGGAGACGATCGCTTGAGTTTGATGAAGGAGACCGTGTATTCCTCTAGGTTACTCCAACCACGGGTATCTTAAGGGTTTTTAAATCAAGGAAGTTGACTCCGAGATTTATAGGGCCTTATCAGATTACATAGAGAATCAGAACAACGGCGTATGAGATTGCTCTACCACCTCACCTAGCCAACTTGCATAATGTGTTTCATGTCTTGCAATTGAGGAAATACATTGCAAGTCCAGACCATGTGTTAGAGTCAAATAAGGTACAAGTGCGAGAGGATCTGACCATGCCAGTCAGACTGGTTTATATACTGGATGCTCAGGTGAAGTAATTAAGGGGCAAGGAGATAAATACTATGATGGTACTGTGGGATGAGACGACACAGGAGATGACGTGGGAGATGAAGGATGTCATGAGGAGGTCTTACCCTCACCTGTTTTCTAGTAAGTCTCATTTTCGAGGATGAAAATTATTTTAAGGTGGGGGGAATGTAGGATCCGTTGAAATTAATTAATTAGTAAATGCGAGTGGTGGGAAACTTTGAAGGCATTAAATGTTAATTGTATGACGTGGAAAAGTACTAGCTCAAGTGGTTGAGAGTACTTTAAATATGTGAGAGGACTTAGAGTGTGTTTTGGGATTCAAACATGTTTACAGTGTGTTTTTAAAGTTTGATTGATGAAACAGATTGATTGAGAATGATTGCATTGTAAATTTGGTATTGTTTTGGTGTTTTTGGTGCATGAACAGTGGCGAAACTCTGTAAGTTTCGCCCAAGCGACTCCTTTTTGCCTAGGCGAGAGTTGCATGAGTTCATTCAGAGTTTAGGCTTGAGCATTTCGCTCAAGCAACCAATGTTGGGGTTGAGCAAAACGAAGTCTCGCTCAGGCGAGGTTGGCTCACCTAAGCGAGGACGCGAGGAGTTTTGTGTGTGGTTGAGCGCGAACTCTAGTCCAGGCGAGGAGATTTGGGTGTTTGAGCGAATGAGGTCTCGTTCAAGTGAGACGGGCTCGCCTAAGCGAGACAAGGTGGTGCAACCACTGTTTCTTGCTCGCTTAGGCGAGGTGGACTAGCCTAAGCAAGGCTGATGAGCTAGTTTGGGCGAGGGTCTTTGGCTTAAGCGAGTTGTTGCGATTTTCTACGTTTATATGTGTTTGTGTGCTCGTTGTCTACTCTTTCCTAAATATAGGAAGTTATATACATGTGTTGTGGTGTTTGGACTTGAAGGACTAAGTCCTTAGGATTTGGGATGTGCTTGGTTTGAGTCGCGAACGAGGAGTTCGTGATGGATGGACCGCATGCGGAACGTGAACAGTTTAGTTCACCGAAGGTACTCTCGTTGGGATAAGTGAGCAAGGGAGTTCATCTTTTGCCCGACTTGAGAATGCTATGAGCGAGGGAGTTCATAGTAGGAAAGGTGGGTATGCGTGTCCAGGTCCGAGCGAGGAGTTTGGATGAACGGGCGTGAGAGTCCGTGAAGCAGGACTACAAGCGGGATAGGCTTGTAGGTGGGACCACGAGCGAGGAGGGTCGTGGAAGCACATGAAATCCTAGATTTAGATTGCATGCATGAACTCATAGTGGTTGTGAGTGTAGGAAAGAGGGTGATTTTGTAAATAAATAATTCTGAATGGACTGGGGGTTTATTTCATATTTATTTATGTTTATGTGCATAACTCATAGTGGTTGTGAGTGTGGCGATGATCGGGTAATTTTATTATCCAGGAGCAGATGATGTTTGAAGTGAGCCAGGAGACGCTTAGTGCAGAGAGTGGGCTCAAAGTACGAGGGGAATTTATAAATGTTTTTATTTGATTTCTATGAAATTATTTATAGTGTACATGGATTTGTACTTTAATTGTAAAGGCAAATTTTATGGTCTTTTGATTAGTAATATTTCACTATGAATGTTTAAAGTTTAAAATTTCCCGTGTTTTGGGAAATGGATTATAATAAATAAATGAGGTATTTATTTTCTGCTTTTTTTATTTTTATTTTTTAAGTAATATCCTACGAGGATGTTACACAAGAGAGAGTACAAGTGGAGAGACTTCCTTCAGTCAAGAGTTAGGGGTGGGAGAATATTATCAACAACCTTCTCACATTAGGAGGTAAAGAAAATAGTATACCCCTAAGGAAGTGAAGATAAACTTGCCTTATTTCTCTGGCAAGGATAACATTGAAGCCTACTTGGACTGGGAAATGAAGGTGGAACAATTATTTCAATGCCACCAAGTTTCAGAGGAAAGGAAGGTGTCTTTAGCTACCCTAAGCTTTCAAGGGTAAGCCATGTATTGGTGGACCTCTTTGGTCCAAGATAGACTAAGACACCAAAGTCCAACTATTAAGTATTGGAAGGATTTTAAAATTTGTCTTTAGGAGGAGACACGTTTCCTCCTATTACAATAGAGAACTCATGGACAAACTCCAAAGAATTCAATAGAGAACTATGATTGTGGAAGAATAAAGGCAGAAAATGGAATTGTTCATGATAAGTGCGGGTATAGAGGAAAATAGGATCTTACCATAGCTAGGTTTTTAAGTGGGTTGAACTTTGGCATAAGAGATAGAGTGGAGCAACTACCTTATAAAGATTTGAATGACTTGGTTCAAATGTGCATCAAGGTAGAGCAACAACTAATCAGGAAATCATCTTCAAAAAAGATCAAGCTTTCTCTACAAATAAAGATTCAAAGAAAGAAAAAGAGGAACCCCATAAGAAGCTAGCCAAGCATTTTCACACATTCGCACTAGTGAGATTAAATGTTTCAAATGCTTGGGTAGAGGACACATAGTTGCCCGATGCCCCACCAAAAGTGTATCACCCCAACTTTTGGATGTCACGGAAAGTTATGAAAAAATGAGCTCTTTTAATGGAAACCATTATCGATAAAATGAACTTAAGTAAAAATTCATAATTTAATCCATTAAAAAAACATAGTTCAAACATCCATTGTCTAAAATTTTTAAATAATGTCACTGAAAATAAATTACACCATCTTTAATACGTAATTTAATAACTTAATAAAAATGAACATAAATCCCGACTTCACCCCTTTCTCTCGTCAATCTACTTCATGCTAGAATCATCTGCAATTTCATCTGCTTCTATATAACACACACGTTATACGATCATCACACACACAAACATACAAAACAAACCAATAGGGGTAAACTACCATAAATAATGATATATAAATGAAACTTAGCAAAATAAGACATTTCAAATAATAGCCTCACCAACACTTAATTCCACCAAGAGTCTTCAAATAAGGGAAAAACTCACAACATGCAACACACGCGAGCTAAAGATTGCTAACAAAAGTACTACCACGTCTAAACACCCTTCGAACCAACCCACTCATCGGTAACAAAACAACAAAATAAAATGGTAAACATGCACTATACGAAATCACTTATCACAAGAATAAATTTTACGTTACACCCAAAGGTGACAATAACACTTAAAATTGTGAATACCCCACTATGGTCCTCACAAGATGAGTTAGATTTTATGACCTTTTATAATTCATATATATAAAATAAATATTTTTTATAATACCAAAACCAAAATATCTACATATAATAAATAAAACGTATAAATAACCAAATAATATCATAACATTATTTAATATTATCATGCATCAAACAATTACTACAAAAAGCCAAAGAAAGTAAGGAAACAACTCCATGCACCCACGACAAGAGAAAGAAAAGGAGTGGTTGCACTGTAACTACGTGCGGTGGTTTCTCCACCAAAATCAAAAGCTAGGTTCCACTATAAAAATGAGAGAAAACTACAATCTCATTGTTCGCCTCCGGCCCCACTAAAAAAGAAAGAAATTAAAAAAAGAAAGAAAAGAAAGAGAAAATAAACTAATGCAATTCACGTTACAACTATAAAGCTTCAAACCCGTAAATGCATGGCTGTAGCACATCAAGAATGTAAAAAAAAAAAACACTAGTGCAAAAAAACCTTTTTGTACCGGTTAAAAAAAGTGCTTTATACCAGTTGTGGAATCGGTATAGATATAGGCAGTATAAAAACTTTGAACTTTCTATATTTGTTCTATAACCGGTGTAAAAAGTTTCACCTTTTATACCCTTTATGACTTTAACCGATATAAAAAGTGATTTTTAATTTTTTTTATGAGAAATTCATTTATGCTTCCTATCACATACAAAACCTGTAAATAATTATCCAAAACATTCAGACAACAAATTTCATTCAATCTAATATTTACATAAAATACAATCTAAAGTTTATATGAAATGTAATACTAATCACATTTCTAATAGATAAAAATTATATTATTGGTTCAAATTTATTCGATAAAAACTAGAATAAATGGAACAGACAAATGAAAGGAACAAACAAATTTATAATTAATCTCAACCCCTAATAAAATGCACTCAAAAGTGTGTTTTAAAAAGTGTCTTCTTCTAGACAAGTAACCAAATTAGAAACTGTATACTATAGCATCCCATCATCATAATGTTTAGGACATTCATTAAAGGGTTCTAAGTAGATAAGCCATTCTAGGATCAGAGGAATACTGTAGTGATTAGACAAACCTCAACATAGCCTTCGCGCAACTTGTCCAAAGATAAAGTTGCATCTTTAAGATAAGGGGCAACCTAACCATATTTTCCTTCAAAAAATAACAAAATCAGAGATTTTAAATAAAGTGTATTTGTATTTATTGTACTTCATCCTCTTACTCCAAGTCAAGTAGTTGAGGATCAAGTACAAATGAAATTCAAGAGGGAGGAATAAGAAGGAAAAAAAAGGTCCAAAAGTAGAGAATAGGGAGTTGGAGGTGGGAGAAATTGGTGTTCCTTCTCCCAAGGTTATTGAGCATGATGTATTCTTAACTAAAAAATCTTTAGATCATGTACTTCATGATGAACAACATTTTTACCTCTTGTTTTGTCAAGGAACACTCACATGCACTTTTAATGAGTCTTCAACTAAGTCTTTACCTCCTTCTATAAAAAGTATTTTAAAAGAGTTTGAGGATGTTTTCCCTATAGAAGGACCTATTGGCCTTCCACCTTTTAGGGAAATTGAAAATCAATTTGATTTTATGACTGGGGCTAGTCTACCAAATAGACTAACCTAAAGGACAAATCCTCAAGAAATAAAGGAAATAGAGACTTAAGTACAAGATTTATTGGATAAGTGTTAGGTTAAAAAGAGTCTTAGCACTTGTGTTGTTCCTGTCTCATTTGTTTGTAAGAAAGATGGCAAGTGGAGAACATGTTGTGATTGTAAAGCCATCAATAATATCATAATAAACTATAGGCATCCAATTCCATTACATTTTCCAAAATTGATCTTAATAGTGGTTATCACCAAATTCGCATTAAATAAGGTGATAAGTGGAAAACTGCCTTTCCGACTAAGTTTGGATTATATGAATGGTTAATGATGCCTTTTGGCCTTACTAATGCACCAAGTACTTTCATGTAACTTATGAATCATGTCTTAACCTTGTGTTTGGATGAAGCTTTTCAACAATGCTGAGAAATTGAAATGTATTATATTTGAATTGATTGCAATTAAATTCCCTTCATTTTCTAAATAACTTGTTTGGATAAAGAAATTAAAATACCTTACATTTCAATTTCTTGTTTGGATAAAATATTTGAATTTCTTGAGATAAAATTTCATTTTAAAAATATTTATTTTAGGCTTAATTATGTTTTGAGTTCCTATTAAATTTGGAAACATGCTCAATGACCTAGATGGGTTAGGCTAACCTGACAACTCATCTGGGTTGTCGGGCTTGTTTGTGTCATCGGGCTTGTTTGTGTCATCGGGCACGCCCAACAAGTTTGTGTCATTAGGTCAGCCCGACCTGGCAAGGTCATTATGCTGGTCGGTATCTCTCGAGTCGTCGGACTGGTCAAGCCTGTCTAGGTTGTCGGGTTAGTCAGGTTCGCTTAGGTCATTGGGTCGGTCAAGCTTGTCAGGTCAATGGGTTGGTGGGGTCTTTGGGCCTGCCCGACACGTCTAGGTCGTTAAGCTCGCCTGACACCTCTAGGTCCCTTGGCCCACCAAACCCGTGTGGGTCACCGGGCTCGCCCGTCCTGCTTGGGCCATCAGATCTGCTAACCTGTTTGTGTTGTCAAGCCCGCCCGACCCGTATGTGTCATTAGGTCACCCCGATCCGTCTGGGTCATCAGGCCTGCTAAACCCTTTTGGGTCGTCGGGCTTGCTCGACCCGTTTGTGTTGTCAGGTCGGTCTAATATGTGTGGAATGTCTGGCCAACCCAGCATGTCAAGGTTGTCGGGTGTAAGGCCTAGTTTTATTTTTCCCTACCCTAATGTTTAAGGGCTGGCCTTAATCTGCTGGGCCTAAAGGGGTGGCCCATAGGGTGCTAAGGCCCTAAAGCTGGTAGGGTTTCCCTTTCAGCCTCACTTTTGCAATCTGAACCTAAACATTGCCTCCCTTCCGTTTCAGAGCTCTGCTAGGGTTAGCCGTCAACTCTCTCCAAGCGAACTACGACTCTTCCACTCCATGTAAGTTTCTCCTGAACTTGTAGTAGTCTTCCCCTAGCTCTATTGTGACGTCCCCTTGAGACTCATTTCGATAACCCGTTCTGGTATATTTCTTGGTTTCCTTCCAGCCACTTATTTCACTCCTAGAGTTGCTGCACTTTTACGTTCTGTGTCGAGGATGCGTCGGGATATTCTACTAGCTTATTTCCTGGTAAGGGAAGCTAGAACCCTCTATTTGTGTGATGTGTTTTCTGTGGTTATGCGTTTGTATCGTGATTGGTTGAAATTGCATGTTGTTGTGAACGTATGAGATGGCTGGAAATAATATTGGGTATGAAAATATAGCTGATGCAGGATGAACAATGGCGTGACCTGTTATTCTCGCCCAAGCGACTTGGTCTCGCCTAGGCGAGACTTGCAAAGAACCAACCCCAGCTCGCGCTCGAGCTCTCGCTCAAGCGGAGGGTCTTAGTTTTGAGCGAGGTGCTATCTTGCTCAAGCGAGAGACGCTTGCCTAAGCGAGCTCGCGTAGGAGTTTGAGGTTTGTTGTTGCAGTTGCAGCCCAAGCGAGGGACCTCACCTTTGGGCGAGGAGTGGGCTGGCTCAGGTGAGGGAGGGCTCGCCTAAGCGAGTACGCGAGAAACTTCCATTTGCCTTTGTCGCGATCTCACCTAAGCGAGGGCCTGTCGCTTGAGCGAGGGAACCCCTCTTGCCTGAGCGAGGGCTTTTGGCCTGAGCGAGATGCGTGGTAGGCCTTGTTGTTTTCTTCTTTTGAATGCTATGAATTGTTTGGTTGGTTTATTAATGTGTTTTAATTATGAAGTATGAGAAATGGTATGGGATATATGGGGTATGGGTTGAATTGATTTATTGATGTGGCCTTAGCATGTAAAGTGAATGAGAGGGATGTTATTGAAATGGCAATGGGATTGATATGAGATGAGGCTCTATACTCATGAGATTTTTGAAAGAGGTGGTATAGTCCAACATGGAATACGAATGAGAATTTGGTTACAGATGTTGACCCAAGGTTGAATGCATGACTACTGTTACTTGGTTGTATGAATATTTGATACGAGTCAGTGCGTAATTCCTTGGAGTTTCTAGGTGAGACTTCAGGGTCGTGCTTTAGTGGTCGGGACGTAATTCCATGGCCCTTGTTAGTGGGTGTCCATGATGGTGCCCCATCTATATAACTTGCTAAAGATTCAAGGTAAGGATTGCATCCTGGCACTCTAAGGAGTCAGTTAGTCTCACTTAGAGCGGACTGACTCCTGTGGTGAGAGTAGTAGGAGGCGTAAAACTCATTAAGGGCTAACCTTGTGTGTGAGGGAATTGATTCATTGTAACACTTGTAGTTTACTTTGATCACCCTTTATCGTATAACAAGAGTTTGCATGAGCATGTAGGTCATCTTAGGTCAATGTTTTCCATTTTTAGAGTTAATCATTTTTTTGCCAATGAAGATAATTATACTTTTTGTATTGATATTGTTGTTTTCCTAGGTTTTGTGATCAATAAAAGTGGGCTTCATGTGGATCCCGAGAAAATTAAGACCATCCAAGAATGGCTTACCCGTAAAAATGTAGGATAAATTATAAGCTTCCACGGTTTGACAAGTTTCTATAGAATGTTTGTTCTTAATTACCCTAGTCTAGCTTCACCTCTCAATGAGTTAGTGAAGAAAGATGTTACATTCACACGGGGGCAAAAATAACAAAAGGCTTTTGAAGAAATCAAAGAAAGATTGACCAAGGCACCCATTCTAGCATTGCCAAATTTTGCAAAAAACCTTTGAACTAGAATGTGATGCCTCTGGAATTGGTATATGTGCGGTGTTATTGCAAGAAGGCCATCCAATTGCATATTTTTGTGAAAAACTACATGGTGCTTCTCTCTGTTACCCTACACTTGTGAGGGCTCTTCAAACTTGGGAGCATTATCTTGTTGCCAAGGAATTTGTCATTCATAGTGAGCATGAGTCACTTAAGTATTTGAAGAGTCAACACAAGCTAAATAAAAGGCATGCTAAATGGATGGAGTATCTTAAGCAATTTCCTTATGTAATCAAATACAAGAAGGGAAAAACAAATATAGTGGCTAATGCTTTATCAAGAAGGCACACACTTTTTGTAAAACTTAGTGCCCAAATTCTTGGATTTGATAACATTGTTGAATTATATTCACAAGATGTTGAGTTCTTCACCATTTACAAGTAATGTTTGAAAAGGTCCCAAGGAGGATTTTATATGAATGAGGGGTATTTGTTTAAAAAAATGAAAAATTTGGGTTGCCCTAGGTTCACATTGAAAACTCCTAGTAAAAGAGATGCATGAAAGGGGACTTGTGGGGCACTTTGGGGTAGACAAAACTCTAAGCATGCTTAAAGATAAATTATTTTGGCCCCATATGAGGAGAGATGTCCAAATGCATTGTTATAAGTGCATTATATGTTTTCAAGCAAAGTCTAAAGCAATGCCTCATGGTCTTTACACTCCTTTGCCTGCTGCTTCTACCGCTTGGAAGGAAATAAGTATGGACTTTGTCCTAGGGCTTCCAAGAATTGCTAGGGGTTTTGATTCAATCTTTTTGGTAGTGGATCATTTTAGTAAAATGGCTCAATTTATATCTTGCCACAAAGTTGATTATGCAAGCAATATAGCAAGGTTATTCTTTAGAGATGTGGTTAGACTTCATGGATTACCATACACTATATTCCTTAGTCACTTTTGGTGGACCTTATGGTCTAAACTAGGGACTAAGTTCAATTTTTCTACCACTTGTGACCCATAAACTGATGGGAAAACAAAGGTAGTTAATAGGTCCTTGTTTACATTGTTAAGGGGGGTAATCACAGATCTTGGGATGAGTATCTCCCTCATATAGAGTTTGCATATAATAGAGTAGTTCATATAACTACTAAAATCTCTTCTTTTGAGGTTTTGTATAGGTTTAATCCTTTGACACCTTTGGATTTAGTTCCTCTACCTACTTCTTTTGATTTTGTTCATAAAGAAGGGGTTTCTAAATTTAAGTTTATCAACGATTTACATAAAAAGGTTAAGCAACAAATACATCACCAAGAGATATATTAAATATAACAATAAAGGGAGAAGATAGGTTGTCTTCAATGAAGGGGATTTAGTTTGGCTTCATTTAAGAAAATAAATATTTCCTTAATAAAGAAAGTTCAAACTTAACCCTCATGGAGATGGTCCTTTCCAAGTCATAAGGAGGGTCAACAATAGTAATGCATATCAATTAGACATTCCTGAGGAAGATGGACTTACAAGGAGCTAATGACATTCATGGACTTCAAATGCTATTTTCTTGGGCCAAAGAATATGTCAAGATATGATGGGCTTGTCCTAGCCTATTAGAGTAGATTTCAATTAAGCCAATTGTTTAGGCCATGCTTGGAAAATAAATTTTAAAGCACATTTCACCCGTTCTGTAATTAGATCAATTCAAGCCAATTACAAAGTCCAGGTCGTGAGCTTGTATATAGAATAAGCCATACATTGCATATTAAACACATGTGATAAACAAGGGAGGCGTGACTAGGACACATGGCAAGCGATCCACACTTTATAGATCTTAGATCAAAATCTAAATCTAAATGCACATGTTGCACATGGTTAACCAAGTCGTTTCACATCTCATTTTTATTACATTTGGGAGCTTGCTATCTACTATAAATGAGAGCCACCCCACCCTTATAAATCACTCTTGAATGAATGTAGAGTTATGTTATTGAGATCACTCCACAAACCTTGCCTTTGAGAGTCACATATAGCTAGACCTTTATCTTAGAATTCCTCTAGCTTTCCTCCTCTAAGTTGGCCAAACCTCTTAGAGTTCTCACCACCACCAATCAATTCTACACTACCCTAGCTTCCCTTAAACACTTGCTTCTACAACAATTATCCATGGAAACTCCTTCTTCCCTCAACCACGTCCAAGGAATCTCATTAGTGCATCTCCACCATAATTATGCAAAGTTACCTTTCATTACATTTGCATCCAAGTATGACACTTGTTCATCATTATCATACACAATTAAAAATCACATGATTATCCGCATTCATGATCAAATCACACAGGCACATCAAGGCCTCATCATCACATGTATCACAATACATTGACATCATACTATCATCATCATAAAATTAACCATACATCCCTCATCATGTCTAAACATCTTGTATACCGCAAACAAGGACCTATCACAACTTACCACAACAAGAGTATAAACACAATACAACCAAAAAACAACAATCATGTGTGAAATATATCTCCAAATACAGACCTCCTAAAAAAGCTCAGACCGTTCAAACTAAAGAACAACATGTAACCAATAAATTATCAAAATGTCAGCTCAATCCAACAATTAACGAACTGGAAAATTTAATTTTACAAAAATTGTGTAGACTAGAAAAACACCAGTGGCGCCTACACCTTGAATCTGGCGCTCAATGCCTAGAAACCCGAGGCCCAGCGCCTGGCGGTAGGAAACCAATTCCCAGATCGCCAAAACTCAAGACTCAACGCTTGGAGGTAGTGAGCCAGTGCCCAACGCTCTATATTGCACAAAAATATGAAAAAGAAAACGTTTTCATGAACAAGGCACATGTTTCACACATACCAAGCATCCAACACATGCACACAACTTATCAAACATCTATTATCATCTTTGCTTAACTCAAAGAATCGAAATACACCCATCACTAAGCTTCTTTTACCAATTCCTTCATCCTCCAAGATACATATTTTGGACTTACCACTTAGGCAGATAAAACCACAAATTTTCATCTCTAACTTCATGTTCATAGCATACACTTTTGATTTTAAAAAATAGCAATGCAACTACAACCTCCGCATACCAAAAACAATAATGCAACAACTTTCCTTGTAATGAACATGGATCATAATTAAATATATTACATCTTCACATGTAAGACCTACCCATTCATTTGATCAAAAATAACCTATTCATGCCAACTCCCCAAAAAACCCATAAAGATCATCCTGACAAGCAACAACTCCAAATGTTATTACCCCATGAACATTCTATGTGCTCAAGAAAAGAAAAAAAAAAAGAACATAGAAACCATTTCACCAAACATTCAAAATTTACAAGAATTTCTCCACGTCAAGGTTTAGAAAAAATAATGTTCCCTACAATTGCAATTCACAACACCAAAAAATCAATTCCATCAACTTGTCTCCATTTCCTGCACTTCTAAACCTTTCCATCCATAAGAAAAATTATAACACTTCATTTAAATTCCATGTCACAAAAGCACACAATCATTCATGCATGACCACAAAAGTAAGGAAGGAAGATTAGTTCCGCATACCTTAGAATCCCAAAATGTTCTTCCAATACCACCACAAATTCATCTTCTAAAAATAAAATTCTCTAATAAAACCAATTTTTAGCATTTTATAATCACACTTCAATCATGTATCCTCGCGCAATCAGATAATAAGAACAAGGTTAACTCCCCCTACACAAAAAATGCATTTCACCATGTATTCCTTTGTAAAACATAGACATCACATTAAGGCCATCAAGAAAACACACTTCCTCATTCCATGAATCAACTTGCAATCATTGCTCTCTACACAATCACATAATAACAAGAAGATGGTTTAACACCACTTCCTTGGAATTTCCCGCAACAAGACCACCTTGCCTTTGCTCTTCACGTCCTGACTAACTTATGCTATCTCCCTCACTAAACTTATGTTCCTCACCTTTCTCTTCAAACCCAAATTTTAACTTAGCCCCAAAACCCTATGTTTTCCCATAACAAGACAACGTTAAAAACCAAACTACTATTTGGGTTTCACACATTAAAAAAAATCTTATTTAACCTTTTACTTCTCACCTAATCCCACTTAATTTCAAATTAACAACTATTTAATTCTTGTGCTTGCGACAAGATATAATGAATCTACCTTCAAATTTTCATCTTCCTAAGAGCACCAAAAAAATATCAAAAAGCAAACCAATGTTTATGTCTTTTGCTCTAGCCAAGGTTGGAACTCACCACCCCTAAATTCCAAACCAACACTCCAAACCATATCAATTGTCCCATTTTTCTTGGCAACAATACACACAACAACATTAGAATAGTAATTCACACAACCAAACATGGAAAAATAAATTATAAATAATTAATAAACATGAGCCACACCAAAGACACACATAATCACCTCCAAATTAATTATAAAAAAGATATTTAAATATAACACTCCATATGCACACATCAGAAATTAAACCCATAACCACTAACCCATGATAAAGTTGTAACCATCTATGCTACACTTCACTTCTGTACGATCATTTATTAATAAAATTTAAATAATACTACTCACGCGCAATAACACTCTTGAAGTATAATTATTTTTTGCTGGGTCTTACAATTCCATTGTAGGTTCTACACATCATCATTTTTGTAGAAGTAACACATGCATTTACATCCCATGCATTTAGGGTCATTTAAATAGTTAGATACTTTCTTAATTTGAATTTATTTTATTTTCCCCATTTTCATGTTTTATTTTATTTTCAACAAGATTAAATTGTGCAAGCTAGGCTTAACACAAATTGTTTCCTTGGATTCGATACCTAGGGTTTCCCTATACTTCATTAGGGAGATTTTGGATTTGTTTGATAAATTCTAGCACGACAATAAGAGTTTCATAGATGGTAGAGTAATAAATATAATAAATTAAAATAATAATAATAAAATGATGTAATTTAGAAAGGAAAATAACTTATGTATGAGAAACATAGTTACTAATTTGAGAGATTTTGAGTTGTTAAAATAAAAGAAAAAGAAACATTGGGTTATGCATTTATAAATTGAAAAATACAAAGGCCTAAGCCTTTACATTTAAAACTAACACATAATATTGTAATGAACCATATCTAACACCTCATCAAGCTAGTTCATATAAATTGTATGTACTAAGCTTGTTACAAATATAATCATGTCTAACCATAACTGCTAATTGATCACTTGACTTAACAAACTTAGTATTGATGTTTGATAAGTGCCTATTTTACACATAATTCACATACATTTTGACACTTATCTTTTTTAATTATCTTGCATAAACTTGATATTTCACTTTCTTTCACTTAGAATTCATTAAAAGCATTTGGACATAAACATGTGTGGTGATTTAAAGCAATTTGGTATAAATTACAACAGGTTAGAAGAAAACAATTAAACAACTTGAGCCCCAAAAGCATAGATTGAGCACTCAAATGTAGTTTGAACAAAATTGAAATTTTGCCTCCATATCTTAAGCAGAGAAGATGGTGCTTAAGCACACAATGATAACCATAAAGCAATTTGAAGGACGAAGTTCTAGAGCTTAACCATGGAGGAAACCCACCTATGAGGAAAACCTTATGGGCTGAATATCACAAAGAGAGTCTAAGCTATAAGGAAACCCTCAATGGAGGTAAAACTCACACTTGGTTGGCCCCATCTTTGGAGGTGTAGCCAAGATAATTTTTTTTTTATAAAAATAGAGTAGGCCTCATTGTTTTAGACATCCATATTCTTAGACTTCTCTTCCACTTTCACTTGTAATATTTCCTAGATTAGATGAGACATGGAGGAAAGGCAACAACTCCTAGGATCCAATGCTAAAATCAATATGAGTTGCTAAATTTCCTAGTTTTCAGATTGGATGTAACTCTTTGAACTTCTATACTCGTACTATTTTACTATTTTATTCAAGTGTTCTTTCATATGTTAGTGATTTAATTTTCTTTGTTTTGCTTGATAAATTAATCACTCATCTACTTCATCTAACTTAGGCAAAAGCTAGTTTAAGTTTAAGATCTAATTAGAAAATTATATGTTGTTAGGTGGCAAACATGCATCTATACGCTTGAGCTGGTGATAAAGTATTGATCATTATGCAAAAGTTCATTCAAACATTCAATGCATTCAAGAAAATAAATTATAAACATGTCAAATGAATTATAGTTAATTTATAAAATACACACCACACCAAAGGCTCACATAAACACTCCCAAATAAAAAAAAATGATTTTTAAAATATAAACACTCTAAATACACCTATTAGGAATTGAACCTTTGACATCTAACCCATGACAAAGGTCTAACCAACTATGCTACACTTCACTTCCATAAAATTTTTTATTTATTATTTATATAATATTCCACATCCATTTACCACCTTTCGATCAATAATTATTCTTCCTAGGTCTTTGTTGTTGCCCAAGTTGAAGGTCTAACTTATCCACCAAGTGCACTAGGTCAATTGTACTACAATAAGGTCGTATCCACAAGGATTTGGTAACTAAATTAATAATCTATAATCTACTTCAAAATTTGCAATGAAATAGTAGAAAATGTTTGGTTTAATAACTTAAAAACTGATTTGAAATTAAAATTGAGAGAAGTGATGTTGATGAAAGACGTTGGGATTAGGTTTTGCTTCTTTCACTCAACTACATCACCTTTAATTATCTATAAATTATGTCCTTTATTTTAGGGTGTTTTAGGCTATTTTGATTGGAGAGGATGAATCTTTACATGATGATATAATTGTGGAATATTATAAATGGTCGAATTACAAGGTGAATTGAATTAATTGGAATGAAATTTGGTATGGATCAATTTTAGGGTTTTGAAATTGGGGATTGATGCGCAAATTACATGGAGAACTTGTAGGTACACTTTTAAATTGATATTAAATAGCGTTGGATGTACATTTTCCTGCTGAATTGTGGAAATCAATAGAGGAATGCGTTCTGGGATTTTTGGAGACATTGCAGGTGTAATAGAATATGGGATTTTCCTAGAAACTGATGCACAGCCTGGCGGGATGTAATCTATCGCTAGCCGACAACACAAAATGCACTTACAATTTTGCGTTCTAGGAGGAATGGGCTTGAGGTTGTTTAATTGTGGGGTCAAGATGAGACTAATATGTAAAAATAGGAGAGAAATGGAGTAATAGTCCTTTGAATGTCGGAGGGAAAACATGATTAAAGGAGTGGAGACAACTAGAGGTGGAGTTTGATTGAGTGTTGCAGAATTCAGTGTAAGTTGATTGGTGTAGTGAGTGTTGTGGTCTAAGGTATAAAAGATGCATTGATTGGACTAAGTGTAATCATAGGAATGGTGTTTCTTTTCCTAGTTGCAACTTGAAGTAATGGAATTCAATGTATAAGTGTAAGAGTATATGGCTACAAAGTGTAATGCATTTAGTTAAAACCAATTCAGTGAAATGAAGATACTAATTAGGATCATGAATGCAAATAGGGATATTTGGAGCAATATTGCATGTGGTCTATTTCATGGTTGTCATTAAGTAAATATAAGCATGGAAATAGTTAAGAGAGTGACTATATGGGAACCTAAATCTATTAGAGAGCATATGTGGGCAAATTTCAACTATTAAAGAATGATTTGTGTCTCACTGAGCACTGTATAGTGTGATGAGAAGCAGGGATGAATGGAGAAATTGGGTTGTAGTGGAAAAATCAGTACCACTCATTGTACTGGTGTAGCACCTGGCAGTGGGGTTGGACCCGCCAAACGACACCTGTAGAGATAGGGTGTCTAGAGGTGCTTTGCGCTTGGCGACATAAGGGTTCTACCAAGCGATCTAGAAGTGAATTTCACCTAGCGGCTCTAGAGCAGTGTCAGGCGATAATACAGAGGCAGGATTGTTGGTTGCTTGGATGTGCGTGGTCTACAAGGCTTTGGGTGATACCTTAAAGATCGACTTGCTAGAGTGTTCCTTGAGTTGTGGCTCAAAACGATATCCCTTGAGTTATGGCTCGGGATAAAGGTAAACACGTGGCATTGAGATGGTGGATAAACACGAACATTCCTTAAGTTGTGAGTCGGATTGACGAGTGCTGCCCGTGTGAGTGTGCGAGTTGTGGCTCATATGGATGGGTTCAGATAGATTGCCCTCTTCAACGTTGGTTGGCGAGCTGGTAGTCTTGAGACATTACGAACTATGGTTCGTATCGGGAACTCCACCTAGCGTTACAGAGTGTAGTCCGTAGTAGGGTTCCCGTACGTGGTCTACAAGTTGTGGCTTGTAGGTGTGGTAGTAAAAGGGATCTTGAGGTGTAACGACCTAGTCGAATATTACTTATTTAACATTAAAAATAAGATAAACATAAATAAGAATCGCCTTTATTAAAATTACTTTCCCAAAAATGCGGGAAAACTTTTAACTTTATTTTATAAGCGCCAAAATATAACCAAAAACATAAATGTGTTCAACGCTTACAAGTAGTAAAACGATTACTAGTAACTGATTACACAATAATCAAAAATCCATAAAATAAGTCCATGTAAAATTCCCCAGCCTAGCCCCTTTCTAGCTCTAAGTATCCTTATGCTCACCTGCATTAACATCTGCTCTCATGTAACGAGTTACATGATGATCGCCAAACACACACATGTGCACAGGGTGAGCTCAAAATAAAAAATACATTACAAGGTACATTTCAATAACAATTTAAACCCCTAACACTTCTAATACACCACAAACCTCACACCCAAACATTCACATCTTCCTCTGAATGCCTCTTGATTCTACACCCTTTAATGGTTACTTTGGTTGATACTTGCTACCACGAGTGTCTACTCGCTCCTCCGACTACAGGCCACTACCTATAGTCCACACGTGGGAATAATCTTGTCATGGCCAAAATTTGCAACACCAAGTGGAATTCCTCAATTCGAACCACAATCTGTAAGACTACCAAACTCATCGGCTACTACCGAGGATGGCAATCTTCGGGAACCCATTTGTACGAGCCACAATCTCGCACACTCCATTGGACTTCCAAACCACCAGACTACAACCTCGAGTGGCCATGTGTTACCCTAATACAAGCTACACTCGTAAATGGACTCCCAACCAAGCATCATCTCAAGACCTCCATCCAAAGCTTTGTAGAATCCTCCAAGCAATCGAATTATGCATCCGAAACCTTCTAGTCCAACACCCACATCACTAGGCTTACTCGCGTTCCAGACTACCTAACAGGATACTTGGCACCTTTGGGCGCCAGCCCACTGGATTTTGGTCCACGCCTAGTGCTACAGCACACCACCTGGTGAGACCACTTGCGTCGCCAAGCTCCAACTCTCAGGTTTTGCTCTAGAGTTCACTTTGTGGCCTATCTCCTTACGGTTTAGACCGTTATACTAAACGCCACACCAGTAACTATTAATTTACCAGTTTTTGGCACTCTAGAATAGGTTCCAATGAACCTATTTACACAAGACACTCAGTTCACGCAAAACATGCATTCATGACAAGTAAATACACTTTCATATCATTAAGTTGAACTCAAGTACACAATATCACATGGTTATACATAAAACACAACCACATAAATATCCACATTCCTAATCAATATCCACCAAAAACATCAATGCCTCTCCTATATGTGTATGTCAACACATGAACACCATGTCCTTGTTTTCATACATCCTAGGGAATCACAATAAAGTCACATAAAACCATCAAAACAAAGTGTTATACCCAACATACAATCTTGGACAACCAAAAAATATACAAACAAGAAAAAAACATAACCATTGCCCCAAAATATCACATGAGCAATTAAATAGTAATAATGACAATAATAAAAATAACAATAACAATAACAATAATAATTATAATAATAATGATAATAAATAATAAATAATAATAATAATAATAATAATAAAATGAAATAAAATGAAACAATAGTAACAAAACAATAATACTAATAAGATAAAACATTACTAAGAAAATAATAATAATAATAATAATAATAATAATAATAAAGCAATAATGATAAAACAATAATAATAAAATAATAGTAAAATAAAATAATAATAATAATAATAACAATAACAATAATAAAAAAATATAAAAAAATAATAATAGTAGTAATAATAATAAAATAACAATAACAATAATAATAACATAACAATAACAATAATAAAGCAATAATGATAAAACAATAATAATAAAATAATAGTAAAATAAAACAATATAATATAATAATAATAATAATAATAATAACAATAAAAAAATAATAAAAAATCATAATAATAGTAATAATAAAATAATAATAATAGTAAAATAAAATACTAATAATAATAGTAATAATAATAATATAATAAATAATAATAATGTACTATACCTAGGCGAACCGAGGTATCTACCCGACCAAGACCGCCTAGGTATAGCCCCACAAATAAAATCAGTACACGAGTAACTAGTCAAGCAGGATCATATAGCGGTCCAGGCCGCCTACTGTAAAGAACAATGCATAATAAGAAGTTGATGACTCCAAACTTAGAATATCCCAAACATGGCCCCTAGTATCAGTAATCCTAACATAGGACTTGGGCTTAGCCCAGACCCATCTAGGCTCCGAACGTTGGCCCAACCTAACTGGGAGGGCCCAACCCATAAGGATGGTAGGCATAATTAATGACTCAATAAATACACGTGGACCACAAACATTAAAGGTACGCTTTCATTAATTCCCTAATCTGATATTTGACTTCTAAAGAGCCCTTTGCTGACTTGATCGTCAGAGCTTCCTCCGCAGGTAACCCCTTAAGGGCCTGGACCGCCTACGTTGGAGATGACATGTGCAAGTCAAGAAGGAGCCAACTCGAAAGGTCAAGGATTGAGGTAAGAAATTATTTGTGTTCCCTAATATCTCTTATTTGTTCTCTATAGGAACAATTGGCGCCTACCGTAGGGCACAAAGCGATACCTTACCAAACAATCCGAACACTATCGAGAATGATCTCCACTCGCAACAGAGCCGGAACCGTGAAACACCTTGAGGCAGGTCCTACTATGCTTGCAAACATCACCCCGGACTTGGCCGCCATCCTTGAAGGCCAAGCCAAGATGCAACAAGAACTTACCGACCTAAAAAAGCACAGTGATGACGAGATCGAAGCACTTAGGCAGAAGAACTCCAAGCTGATGAGGAAGATTGGAGCTGACCCTACCCAGAAATGTTGACAAAAAGAAGAAGATGGAGATCTTCCTCCATTAAGGAGTTTTGATGATGATGATGACTTATGAAGAAGTATGGAAGACTTGATGATGATGCATGGAAAAATGTTGAAGACTTAAAAGAATGCTTTGATTTAAGAGATGCATTGAAGACTTAAGGGTTTAGTTGTTTAAGTCTTGTAATTTGTGTTTGTTATTTAAAATAGTTAAATTAGCATGTCAAAAGTCAAAAGGCAAAACCCAAGTAGTAGAGCACCACGAGAATTTTATTTATTTGCAAACCTCACTGGAATAATCGATTATTCTTAGTGATAATCGATTATCTTAATTAAAACTGATTTTTGGGAAAAGTCTCTGTGATAATCGATTATCCATGCTGATAATCGATTACTGATAATCAATTATCACCTGCTGATAATATATTATCTCGACTGATACAGCGAGAAAAAGATTTTAGAAAAGTTTATTTGATAATCGATTATCACTTATGATAATCGATTATCTATGGCAGTTGTGACTTAACTTTTCATATTCTTAACCTAATTTCTAAATAGGCTTCTATAAATAGAGTGGTAGGCTTTCATTATCAAATATAGAAGTTAGAGAAGTCTGAGTACTTGAGAACTCTCTGTGGGAAGGCTTTGAAAAAACTAGTGTGGGTAGAGCGATAACTTTCATTAAGTGGGATCTTGAGTGATTGAGTGCTGCTGCTGTTGCTAGGAGAAGCCAGTCATCCTTTGTGTGATTCAAAGGAGGTGTTCATTCCTTGTGTGATTCAATGAAGGTGTTTTCATCCCTTATGGATTTCAAGGGAGGTGTCTTCATCTCTTGTGTGATTCAAGAGAGGTGTTTTCTAAACCCTAATCTTTCTTATCATTGATTGTAACTTTGGTTTATTTTAATGATTGAGTTAATCTCATTTTTTAGAGATTAATAATTAGACGCAGGGTCTTTTGATCTGAACCAGTATAAATACTTTGTGCATTTTTCTCTTCTCTACTCTCTTATTTTATTATGTTTATTAAAATAAAGGAAATATTTTTAATTGATCTTTGATATTAAAAGGGAAAATTTTAAAAGCACAATTTTTATTAAGAACCCAATTCATCCTCCTCTTGGTTTTTATCCAAACGCCAAACATTCTGTTGCGCAATACCAACAAGAACGAGAAGGGCAAGGAGCCGTCAAAAGCCCCCAAGTCCCCAGCCTAGCAACCTAGCGAGGAAGAAAGTGAATATAATCCCACCACACACACTTTCACCACCACTCAACAAATACCCATCATCTTCACCCACCACACAAACATCCATCATCCAACCACTGTCCCCATACACCCCACAACCGCTAACCCTGCTGCCACCCTTCCCACCACTGATATCCCTCCTCACCACTTCACCACCACATTCCCTACCATCGTTTGTCATCTCATCCCACCATACCCGTTACCACCACAACCACCTAAACGTCACCACCCTTTCATTGACATCATCACAACCACACCTCTCCCCAGCCAGTGGGAACCCTTCACACTAGACCACTACACGGGAGAAATTGACCCCGACGAACATCTTAAAGTGTACATCACCCATGTTGCCCTCTACACAACTGAAAATCTCACCTTCTATAAGGCTTTCCCCACCACCCTCAAAGGCCCTGCCCTTGAATGGTTCACCACCCTCCCCCCATACTCAATTGACTGTTTTGATACACTCTCCCACCTTTTAACCACCCATTTTGCCAGCAACCGCCCACATTAGGCCACACCCTTATCCCTCCTTAGCGTCAGACAGGAAAGAGACGAGACTCTACGTGCCTTCATTGACCATTTCAGTAAGGCTGCCCTCTGCACGCCCAACCTCACTCAAGAAATGATCTTGCAGTATATGGCTCTAACTTTCAAACCTAGCTCATTCGGTAATAATGTCTACCTCTAACCTCCAACCTCCAACCTCCATGCACAAACTCAAACTACGTGTTGCAGATTATATCCGCATGGAGGAGATGCAGACTCTACACACCAAGTTTTGCATCGACTACACACCCTCGTCTACCGGCCCTGACTAACCGCCTCCACGACCTGAATCTAGGCCCAGAGAGCCTAGGCAACCACGATTCAGCAGATACGCTCCACTAAATGTCCCTAGATCACACCTTCTCGATGAAGCGCTCCAGGCCGATCTCATCCCACCACCACGCAAAACCTTGAATCCCCCAATGCTGACATGACCAAGTACGTCAAATATCATATAAACAATGGCCACACCACCAACGAATGTAAGGAGCTTCAAGATAAAATAGAAGAATTGATTCGCACCGGCCATTTTCGTCATTTTGTCCGAAAAGATGGACCTTCTCATCCTCGGCAATCTGACAACTTCCACCCCTACGCAACACTCGTCACGATAATCGACCAAACCCAAATAACCGCCTAGATCAATAACCAACTTGTACTGACGTCAAGGGGCACAACCAAGTTGATCCCCCTCTACATGGCACAATCAACACCATCTCAAGGGGCTTTGTGGCTTCACCTTATCAGCTCGAAAGAAACACCTCCGTAAAATCCAATCCATCAACCACATTACCCACTCCCACCATAGACGCCGAATGACCCCATCACCTTTACCGACGTTAATTTCCATAGTGTCGACCAACACTAAGATGATCCCATGGTCATCACCATTGAGCTCGAGAACTTCACGGTCAAAACGGTGCAATGACCAAGGCAGTTCCGTTGATATCCTTTACTGGACCACTTACCAAAAACTCCAACTTCCCCTCGCTACAATGACTCCCTATGATGAACCCATTTATGGTTTCTTCGGAGAGAAGGTTTTCACTTGTGGATACAATTATCTCCACAATGTCTTCCATGAAGGATCCCAAACTAAGACTATCCCTATTCGCTTTGTCATCATGGAAGCACTCACAACGTACAACGTCTTACTCGGTCGTCCATCCGTCAACACTCTAGGAGTTGTTGTCACCATACCATACTTAGCCATGAAATTCTCGTCCCCATTCGGTGACATCATTACCATCTATGGCAACCAACGACTCACGAGAATGCTATATGCCAAGCTTGCGCCCTCAACAACTAATCCTCCAAACACAACACTGAACGCCTTCCTGGCTCCAAATCGCTCTATGTGGCGACCACCTGGACCCTAGGGTAGGATGCGACTCACGCATCGAGCTAGTTGAGGAAACTGTAAACCTAGACCTCCTCATTGGTCGCACCCTCAAATTAGGAGCAAGCCTCCAACCGAAGCACCGCGATGTCCTAGCACCCACCCTAACCGCCAACGCCGACCTCTTCGCCTGGTCAGTCGCAGACCTACCTGGTGTAGACCCTTAATTCGATATTCATAAGCTGTTAATATACAAAGATGTCAGGTACATCTTGCAGAAAAAAAGAAAGTTAGGAGAAGAATGATGACTGGCAACAAAAGCGGAAGCCGAGAAGTTACTAGATGTTGGGTTCATTGCAGAAGCCTACTACACTACCTGGCTCTCTAATGTGGTCTTAGTTAAAAAATCAAATGGCAAATGGAGAATGTGCGTCGACTACACAGACCTTAATAAAGCCTACCTCAAGGATGCATAGCCCTTACCAAACATTGACTGGCTAGTAGATGGCGTAGCCAACAACAAAGTTCTGAGTTTCTTAGATGCATACTCTAGATACAACCAAATACCAATGGCCACATCCGACATGAACAAAACCGCATTCATCACGGATGACACTAATTATTTCTAAAGTATTCAACAAATTGATGGGTAAGTGTGTCAAAGTATACGTCGATGACATGGTTGTCAAATCACCCAGCCACCTGCAACATGCGCAAGACTTGTCCGCAGTATTCTCCACACTACGATAGCACAACCTCAGGCTCAACCCCGAAAAGTTCATTTTTGGCATCGACAGTGGCAAATTCCTAGGCTTCATGCTCACACAACGCAACATTGAAGCCAACCCTGAAAAATGCAACGCTATCATTGAAATGTGCAACCCCACCAATGTCAAATAGGTCCAACGCATGATAGGTCGCCTAACTGCTATATCCAGATTTCTCCCAAAATTGGTTGTACAAACCTGACCCATTATCCAACTCCTCAAAAAATCTACAAAGTTCTCTTGGAACGATGATTGCGAAACATTCTTCCAAAATCTCAAAACTACCCCCACATCCCCACCAATTCTCCACAAACCGAATATACACCTCCCTCTCCTAGTATATATCATGGCTACAGACCACACGATCAGTGCTGCCCTGGTCCAAGAATCTGCTAGGATCCAACATCCAGTATACTTCATTAGTCGGACACTACAAGATCCTGAGACCAGATATCAAATGGTAGAAAAACTAGCCCTCTCCTTGGTGCACGCAGCAAGACAACTATGCCCATACTTTCAAAACCACCAGATCATCGTCAAGACCGATTATCCCATCCAGAAAATCCTCCAAAAGCCCAACCTTGTCGGACGAATGTTGTCATGGGCCGTGGAACTCTCCGAATTCAACATTCGTTACGAACCACACAGCCCCATCAAAGCCCAATGCCTACTTGACTTCGTTAACGACCTCCAGCACACCCCTGAGGAAGACCAATGGATATTATATGTTAATAGTTCTTCTAACCCAAGGGGTGGCGGTGCCGGTATTGTCCTAAAAGGTCCCAACCATATTCTCATTGAAAAATCCCTACACTTTGCCTTCAAAACCTCCAATAACCAGGCCGAATACGAAGCCATCCTCACGGGATTATCATTAGAACGTGAAGTTGGTGTACGAAGCCTCGTATGCAAAATAGATTCCAAACTCACTGTCAGACACCTCAATGACAAATTTCAAATAAAAGACGCAATTCTCCTCCAATATTACCACCTGGTTCGCAATGTCAAACAGTCCGGATTCGACCGCGTACATATCCAGCATATCCCGAGAGGTGAAAACATATGAGCATACTTTCTGTCAAAACTCGCAAGTACTAAACTCAAAGGAAGACATAAGTCCCTCCTACAACAGACATTATCTACCCCATCCATAAAAAACATCTACCTCAACCTCAGCCACACTGATAACTGGACAATCTTGAAACCTTATGTTACCAGACTTTGATATTATAATCAAGTTTTATAAATTATGGATTTTGGATAATTTCTGATGTAATAAATGTTTTAATTTTCCCATATTTTGGGAAAAAACATTATATTAAACAAGGTTTTATTTCTATTTTCAATTTTATTTATTAAAAATTAGTAATATTTGATCGGGATGTTACAAAGCCTATCTATGTCTGGTATATGACAAACATTCAGATACTTGATTGGATCTAATAACTAGACCAGATGTCTCTACATATAGTGCTAATGAGGTATGATGTTTGGCCAAGTCACCAAAGCAATGAACACAAATCAAGTAACCAACACATAAAACAAGAACATAATAAATATATAATCAAGGGCAGTACAAAGAGTTTAGAAGTTACATCCAATGCCAAGTAGAGAAGAAGTTAATTGCTCATAATGATATATACAATAAGAACATGGAGTAGCTTTCCTTCTTCCTTAGTTTTACAAAGATGTACAATAAGAATTGAAGTTAACTAGGAAGTTTCTCGCTCTAAAATGATTTACAAAATCAACATATGAATCATAGAGACATGCCTCGTATTTATAGAAAAACTAAGTGCTACCTTCCATCTATAGAGATCAGCCGTGGAAGTTTCCTTCATGAGTTGGTTTGTATCCAAGCTTGGGCAGTCACCTTGGTAATCAACAATAGAGGTTTCCCTCCTATAGAGATTTTCTTTTGATTCTTAGAATCCATTATGGAGCTTTGAGTTTCCTTGCATTGAAGGTTTCTTAAAATGTGGCTTAGCATCGATATCGCTGCTTAGCTGCAGACTTCAAATTTGAATTTTCTTAGTTCATCTTTTTGGCAAAGCTGCAACTTTTAGACCTTAGCACCAACTTCTCAATTTCCTTCATTTTACCTGCAAAAACAACACAAATATATTATATTCCACTTTTTATGACTTCTAATCTTTTCATTTTGTATTTATATGCAATTAGGGCTATTTTAATGATTTTTACATTGAATTAATGCAAGATGGGTGTCTAAATGATACACAATTTAACTAATACTAGAAATTTATCAGTCTCACTGTGGAGGCTTTGGCAAATGGTGTCAAGGCGGTTGTTGATCCATGGCGAAGAGGGCTAGGACTAGGTTCCATGCTCCACCTCTACATTTCTGTGTGTGTGGAGGTAGAAGATGATGGTTAGGGGAAGAGAAATCAAAGAGCTTGAAAATGGTAGAAGAAAATCAAATGATATGTCATGGCATACCCCTTAGCCATGACCAAGCACTTTCAAGAAGCGTTGGAGTCATCTATGCAAGGTGAAACAAACCTCTATCTATTAGGCCATTTTGAAGTATCTCTAGTAGATTAGGAATATTTAGACCTTGTATTAAGGGTCATGTAGTGTAAGATTTCTTTTAGGACTTGTATTAAAGGTCAAGTAGTATGGGGTTTTCGAACAATCTTGCTTAAGTTGTAGGGCAACATTTGTGCCTAGCTTAAGCTAATCTTAGATGATTAATTTTGTAACCCTCGCTTGGTGGAGAGACATGGTGGCCACATGGAAAGCTCTTAGTGGTGAGTTTTCTTACAAAGGTAGTGGCCATGTGTCTCTTAGAAAGGTAGTGGCCACATTGCATTCCACATGGCACTCTAGGAGTGGATAGTTTTTCTAAAAGTTAGAGTACCAAATGTCATGCTCTCTTTCACCAAGATGGGATTTTTAGCGTTTGGTGCAAGGTAGCATTTTTAATGTTTTTTGTCTACCTTGGAGACACTTTACTCTATGAATTGAGTAATGTTAGGCAACCAAAATTGTGCCACACTACTTATTTAGGTCACCAAAAGAATAGAACATCCCATGTGGTCTCCTATAAACATTATTCTCTTGAGTTGGTCCAACCTATCTTCCGAATACATTAAACACCACCATAGCCTCTCCTCTTACTTGAGTCATATAGCTTGGAGCAAGAGCCACCATCTAACCATCATAATCACCATAAAACTGAGACACCCATAATCTTTGTTCACAGCTACCGCATTATTGCAATCGAAATTACGACGGGACGACGAACCAAAAATAAAACTTGAAAATATAGTTTGGAGTCGAAGCCATAGTTTATTATGAAAAATTATGAAAAAACCAAAAATATAAAACAATGTCTACAAAAAACCAAATTTCAGGTTCAGGAGTCGGTTATGCGTGGGGACGGTATTATCAACCCATAGCGCATATCCTAAGATGATACCTTTAATTAAATGTGCAAAAGGATGTGGTTTTTTAAAATGTTTATTTTCCCTAAAAATAATAATAAATGAGTCTATAAAAGAAAATGTTCCTACGAAGAACAAATAAGAGATGTTAGACACAAATACTACCTTACCTCAATCTGCAATCTCCTTAGTAGGCTCCTCTTCAGCTGATGTATGCCATCCTCAAGTGTCAGCTAGCACAGGTCCAGTTCTGATAGGGGTTACCTGCGGAGAAGACTCTGACGCTCAAGTCAGCAAAGGATTCCTCAGAAAGTCAAATCTCGTAATTAAGGGATTAATGAATGTGTACCTTTAATTCGTCGGGTCCATGCACATTTATAGATTATTAATTATGTCTGGCCACGTAGTGGGTTGGGCCTTTGATTGGGCCACAGATGGGCCTGGGCCAAGCCCCACAGTTTCATTATTGTGGGCCTAGAGGTCTGATTGGTAGTGTTTTAGGTCTATCAAATTCTCGTTCGAGTTTCTTAAGTTAGCGGCCTAGGCCGCTTACTATTGGTTGTTCGATATACATGGTGATTGTTTGCGTCCTTGAGGGGTTATGTAGACGGATCTCATGGTCGTAGTTAGGTTATGCTGCGTAGATGTAGTACACCAGTCCCCCAGCCTGTGCCGGTGTATCTATAGCGGCAAAGGATGAGAAGTGTTGGTGTGTTTTGTTAGGCCGCTTAGGTCTACACTAGTGCAGTACCCCCTTTTGGCCCCGGTTATTTTCGAGATTCTGCCTCGGTTCTTAAATCGAGGCATATTAAAGCGAGGCCAAAAGCCTCAGTCATTACCCGAAGCCATAGATCTCTTTTCTGCCACGGTTGCAGAGAGATCAAAGCCATAGATTCAATATTTAAAAAAAAATAAAATAAAATTCACAGCCTCCGCGAAGCTTCCTCGCGCACCAACCATGGCAGTTCACGTTCCACCATTACCGGCAGCCACCGTTTTTCCATGTTCTCTGCAACGCGCAGCCACTGCAGCACCGCGCTTGTAGCTGAACCATCACCACCGCGCTTTCACGCTGCCATCACCATCGAGAGTTCATCTTCACGTTCCCAAACCTCGCTGCCTGCTCCTGTTTAACGGCGACGTCTTCCTTCTCCACCAAAACGGCATCCACAATGTCGTGGTAGTCGTCGTCGCCGCGGGCGACGACGAAGGTGACAAGAGCGGCCTGGACGGGGCTGAGGTTGGGATTAAAGGCGGCGGATTCCAAGTAAGAGCCTTTGTAAAGATTGCCGTGGCGGTCGAGGAGGGTGACGTTAGAGGGGGAGGCGGTGTAGGGTGCGTGGGAGAAGAGTTGCACAGGGCGTCGTCGTCGTCGACGGTATGGTTTGGGAGAAGAGTTAAGGCGTTGTGGTGGGTTTCCACGAGAAGGGGAGTGGAAGACGAGAGGAGGTCGTGGGGGCCGAATTGGTGAGGGAGGAAGTGAGAGAGAGGGTGAATTGCGGCACTGATGAAATTTATAAATTAGGGTTTCTGGGAAGGGTTATAGGCCTCAGTTCTATTTCAACTGAGGCCTAAAACTGTCCAATATTGCCTCGGTCAAAAAGCAACCGAGACCAAATGTGTTCTTGCTGGCACCAATTTTAAAATTTTCATTTCTGGGCTGCCTAATAGGCTTCGGTTCTTAAAGAACCGAGGCCTAAAGCCGCTTACAGCACCGATTGTTTGTAGAACTGAAGCAATATAGGTTGCTGAAATTGCAAAATTGCCACCGCCTTCATATAGGCTTCAGTTCCGCCATAACCAAGGCCTATAAGGCGAGGTAAATTATCAAATCTGCACTAGTGGTAGTACACCAGTCCCCCAACCTTTAAGTGTGATGAACAGTGTTAAGGCTTGGATTATGAATAGGTTTGTGGGAGGTGAAAGGGTGGCAAATGTCAGAGGTCTAGTCAGAGGGGTTTTGTGTCGTCATTTTGATGTTCGTGACTTTTCGTGTGCGTTGTGACGTTTCATTTAAACGTTGTTTCTAGCGGGAAAAGTTAAAACGTTTGATTGTGTCCGATATCTTCATTATTTCCACCGTCTTCCTAAAAAAGAATAGGTATGTCTAGTAGTAGTGATATCTTTTCCTTGTCGAGTCCGAGTAGTGAGCGATCAGAGGGGAGTGCAAGTAGCCAATCAAATAGTAGTAATAGGGACCAACCGGAAGATGTAGGGAGGATCCTGATGGAGACAAAAGTCGAAGTTAGGGAAGATCAACCAGAAGAGTTGTCGGAGAGCAATTGGTCGGTGAAGGCGGGATATAAATAGGTTGCAGCGGATGTGCGAACACAATACTCCATATTTCAATGGTCACGGCTACTGAAGTCGTGGCTGAATTGTACCCCTATTTTTGAGAAGCGCGCTCGAAGGGACATTGTGGTACTGGAGAGGGTTAGTGCTGTGGAATGCGTCTGCCATGGTCGAGAGGGGTCTGCTGAGGAGTACTTTTATATGTATATGTGTCATTTTTCATTGCTGAATATCAGGTTGTCGTTTGATTAGTTTACCATGGGGGTATTGCGGTTCCTAAACGTCGCTCTTACTCAACTACATGGTTATCGCTTGTCAGTCGGCCTAGAATATATAGATTGGATGCGTTTACCCAATCTTTCAAACACTTTAAAGATGGGTTTTTTAAAGTGGTGGTGAAGCAAGTTGCGCGTTCACACTTTTACACCAGCGATGGGAGTACTAAGTTTCCCTTCTTTTGGACCGGTAACACTTAGAGGTATAAGGGAATGGAGAGGGAGTAGTTGTCGATGGCCGACAAGGAGGTGGTGGACGCGGTGATGCTATTTAGCGATAAGACGCCCACTAAGGGCTTAGTTAGGGTTTATAATTTGGTTCATCCGATTATTGATAGTGAATGTATCTTTTTATATTTTTTAGTATTATATTGTGTTTGAGTTGACTAATGGATGTGTGGTATTGTTTATAAGTCATATGGTGCAAATGGGAAGGAATGTAACATTGTTTTAGACACTGCAGAAAGAGAAAGCAGCTAGAGCTAAAGCCGCTAGGAATACTGAAGTTCCTAATTTGTAAGAGTCGATGGTGGATGTGCAGGTGCATGGGGGGACGAAGAGAAAGGTCGAGTTGCTAGGTAGGCCTGACAAAGGAAAAGACATGAAGAAAGTGTGGGTCGCTTTGTTAGGTCCGAGGTCGTCTGGTGGTGGAAAAGGACCAGAGGCTGGACTGATCGAGCTGTCGGAGACAATTGTTCGGTGAGATATTGAAGTCAATGTGCAGGAGACGCTGATTAACTCTGTTGATAACATGGAGCCTAATGCTTTGGTGAGGACGATGGTGGAGTTCAGTAGCAAGGTGCTTAAATTGGGGCGTCGGGTGGGGTCCTTGTACCAAAGGGAGTTGAAGGAAGGAAACCGGGAAAAACTCGAAGATTTGCAAGGGCAAGTGGATAAGCACGCCGAGGATAACAAAGCTTAGGAGAAGGAGGATGAGGAATGGCAAGAAGAAAGGAAGAGACTAGCAACTTGGAGAGTGCGCTGCCTGGACTCGGAAGAGAAGTTGAAGGGCCGAATTGCAGATCTGAAGGCCGATTATGATGAGTTGAAGGAGAAGCATGACGGATTGGAGGTGGAGTTGGACGATTTCAAGGGCTTTATTATCCAGGAGCATATAAATGGATTCCAGAAAGGGTTGCGGCAGGCGGCCTTCGTTTACAAAGATGTTGATGTTTCCGATATTAGATTTGATGTCAACAAAGATGTGGTTGATGGTATGATCGTGGATGAGGTAGAATCCAGTCCCAAGGAGGATGTAGGAAACATGGCGGAGGTGGAGAAGCCGGATGCAGATCCTGATGATGTTGGGGATGCGAACGATGCCGAATAGGGGGCGACTTAGGATTGTTGTTTGAATAGTTCCAATTTGATTTTGATTCTAAGTTTATATTAATTCGTACATTGTCTACTTTTCTGTTAATCCGTACACTATCTACTTTACCATTAATATGATGAATATTCTTGGTATATTTGTTGTTGTGTGATGCCGATAGGATATGTTATAAGAGCACGTGTTATGGAGTAATGTTACCGTGAATGTGATTCGTCGTAAGCCGTATTTGGTTATAGTCCGTTTAATTTGGTAAATAGTTTAAGGTTTTTGAGTGCGATTGTTGTAACTGTTGTAATATAAAGGTGTTTGACCCTGGCCGCTTACTCATGTTAATGGAGGGGAACTTAAACGATTTCAAATTAAGTTAACGGTGTTCAACCCAGGTTGCTTACTTGTGGTAAGGGTGGGGAACTTAAATGATGTCAATTAAATAACAAGTGTTCGACCCTGGCCGCTTACTCATGTTAAGGGTGGGGAACTTAAACGATTTCAAATTAAGTTAACAGTGTTCATCCCAAGCCGCTTACTTGTGGTAAGGGTGGGGAACTTAAACGATGTCAATTAAATAACAAGTGTTCGACCTAAGCTGCTTACTTATGGTAAGGGTGGGGAACTTAAGCGATTTCAAATTAAGTTAACGGTGTTCAACCCAGGCCGCTTCCTTATGGTAAGGGTGGGGAACTTAAATGGTGTCAATTAAATAACAAGTGTTCGACCTAGGCTGCTTACTTGTGGTAAGCATGGAGAATTTTAACAATGTCAATTAAATAACAAGTGTTCGACCCAGGCCATTTACTTGTGGTAAGGGTGGGGAACTTAAACGATTTCAAATTAAGTTAAGGTTGTTCAACCCAGGCCGCTTACTTGTGGGAAGGGTGGGGAAATTAAACGATATCAATTAAATAACAAGTGTTCGACCCAGGCCGCTTAGTTGTGGTAAGGGTGGGGAACTTAAACGATTTCAAATTAAGTTAAGGGTGTTCGATCCAGGACGCTTACTTGTGGTAAGGCTGGGGAACTTAAATGATGTCAATTAAATAACAAATGTTCGACCCAAGGCACTTACTTGTGGTAAGGGTGGGGAACTTAAATGATTTCAAATTAAGTTAAGGGTGTTCGACCCGTGCCGCTTATTTGTGGTAAAGGTGGGGAACTTAAACGATTTAAAGAATGGATGAAGAGGTGAGCGTGTAATCAAGAACCCTTTGTTTTATTCATAATTTTTGGGGTGCCTCGTTAAAAACTCCCTGGCCAAAACCCTCATTAGGGAAAAATTCCAGGTGAGGAAAAAGAGTACACTTAGGGTTACAAGTATTCGGTACAATAAGTATTCTAACTGAAGTAGAATTTGAGATGGGACACGTTCCATGTATTTGGTATCTCTTCGCCTAACAACTGTTCAAGCTTGTAAGCGCCACCCCGGCATCTTCGCGTATTCGGTATGGGCCATCCTAATTGGCAGAGAATTTGCCATCCTTCTTTCTCGCGCTACTGTCCATCCTCTAACTAGGTCTCCTTTAGCGAATATCGCGGGCATAAGTTCGCGTTATATTTTCTGGCTGCTCTCTGTTTAGCTGCTAAGTTGCGTATTTGGGCTTTGTCTCTTAATTCAGATAGGAGGTCGAGGTGGGTGCACATGTTTTGGTGGTTTTGATCCGGGTTGTATGGTTCTCGGTGCAGAGATGGCTCGCCAATTTCTACCGGTATCATGGCCTCTGCACCGTATACTAGGCTGAAAGGGGATTCGTTTATTGTTGATTGGGCGGGTACACCTGCAGGCCCACAACACTTCCACTAATTCTTCTGGCCATCGGCCTTTGGCGCTATCCAACCATTGGCGCAATTCTACTAGTATGACTTTGTTCGACAGAGCTGGTTACATATTTGATGTCGAGGCCGGTGTAGAAATTAGCGAGTTCTTTGTCTATGAAATTGCCGACCATTGTCGGTTATGATCATATGTGGGACGCCATATCGACATATGAGCTGAACTTGTTGAGTTGTAATGGTGGCTAAGGGTTTGGCCTCTATCCACTTAGTGAAGTAGTCGATGGCTACTATAAGGAATTTTACTTGGCCTTTCCTTGGGGAAAAGGGGCTGAGGATGTCCATTCCCCACTTTGCGAAGGGCTATTGGGAGAGTATGGAGTGGAGGTTTTCTTGCTTTTGATGGATGAGGTTGCCATGCTTCTGGCAGGGTATGCATTTTTTAACAAAGGTATGGCAGTCCGCCTCTATGGTTGGCTAGAAGTAGCCGGCGCGGAGGATTCTAGTGGTCATAGTGTGTGCGCCAGAGTGATATCCGCATATGCCTTCGTGCAATTCTTTTATTATGTACTGGGCTTGTTCGGCCGTGATGCATTTGGGCAGTGGTTGGCCGTATCCCCGCTTGTATAAGTCATCGCCTATCATCGTGTACCTGGCGGCTTTAGCCGACCAACTCTTGTTAGCATCGAGTGAGGGCTTATCGGTTTGGAGGTACTAAAGTAGGGAGTTGTCCAATTGTCGATTTGGTTCTCGGTTAGGTGAAGACAAATGTTGGTTATAGATGGTGTGGGTAATGTTTGTTGTAAGAGGGATCTGTGCCAGCTTTTGAGCTTAGTACTAGCTAGTTTAGATAATATGTCGGCCCTGACATTTTCGGTTCTTGGGATGTGTTGAATGTGTACTTGTTCAAAAGCAGATTGAATGACATTGCGAACTAGGTCATAATACTACAAGAGGGTAGGGTCTTTGATCTGGAATTCGTCATTTAGGTGGCCCACTGTGAGTTTGGAATCAGTTTTGCACGTGAGTGTTTTGACGCAAATGTTGCGTGCGAGGGATAAGCTAGCGAGAATGGCTTCATATTCGGCTTGATTGTTGGAGGTTTTGAAGGCGAAATGGAGAGATTTTCGATTAGGATGTCGTTGGGGCCTGCGAGGACAATATCGGCCCTTGCTCCTTTCAGATTGGAAGAACCATCAACATAGAGCGTCCACTGGTCTTCGGTAGGGGTATGTTGTAGGTCATTGACGAAGTCGAGGAGGCACTGAGCTTTGATGGGGCCGTGGGTTCATACTGGATGTTGAACTCGGATAGTTCTACGACCCAAGATGACATGCGGTCGGTGAGGTCTGGCTTTTGGAGTATCTTTTACATTGTTGGGGCTTCGCATCTCAATGATAGCGTTGCATTTTTCGGGGTTTGCTTCTATGCCGTGTTGTGTCAGCATGAACCCTAGGAATTTGCCATGATCAACGCCGAAGACGCATTTGTCAAGGTTGAGGCGGAGGTTGTATTGCCGTTATACGGAAAAAACTGTGGATAAATCTTGAGCGTGCTGGTGATGGCTTGGGGATTTTACAACCATGTTGTCGACATATACTTCGACACATTTGCCCATTATATGGCTGAAGACTTTATCCATCAATCGTTGGTAGGTTGCTCTGGTGTTTTTGAGGCCGAATGGCATAACTTTGTAAAAGTAGTTGGCGTCGTTTGTAATGAAGGCGGTCTTGTTCATATCGGTTATGGCCATCAGAATCTGGTTGTATCCAGAATATGCATATAGTAAACTGAGGACTTTGTTACCAGCGACACCGCCTACTAGCCGGTCAATATTGGGTAAGGGGTAGGCGTCCCTGGGACAAGTCTTGTTGAGATCCGTGTAATCGACGCACATTCGCCATTTGTCGTTAGCTTTTTTGACCAGAACTACATTGGAGAGCCAGGTGGTGTAGTGGGCTTCTTCGATGAAACCTGCATTGAGTAACTTGTTGGCTTCGATCTTTGGTGCAAGCCGGTGTTCTTCACCAAGTTTACGTTTTTTCTGAGTGACATACCGGGCTTCTTTGTAAACGGAGAGTTTGTGGACTGTGACTTGAGGGTCGACGCCAGGTAAGTCAGCAGCGACCAAGCGAAGAGGTCAGTGTTGCTTATGAGGGTGGGTGTAAGCATTTCACGTTGATCATGTTGAAGACCGGTGCCTAACTTGAGAGTGCGTCCTCTAGGGAGTTCTAGTTGTATGGTTTCATTGATAGGCTCGAGGCGTGCATCACGGCCTACTCTGGGGTCTAAATCATCTCCAAATAAGGCTATGTCAAAGTCGGGAGGACGTTCAATATGGTTTGTTTGAAGGATGGGTAGTTGTGGGCGTAGGCTGGCCATGAAGCATTCTCGCGCGAGCCGTTGATTTTCGTGGATGGTGAGGATGTCGCCAGATGGGGAGGGAAATTTCATGGCCAGATGAGGTATAGATATGACTGCGCCTAAAGTATTGAGGGACGGTCGGCCGAGGAGTACATTGTATGACGTGGGCGCATCTACAACAAGGAAATGAATGGAGATTGTGTTGGTTTGAGAGCCATCACGAAAGATGGTGTAGAGGTCGATGTAGCCGCGAGTAGAGACCTTCTCCCCGGAGAAGCCGTATATGGGTTCATCGTAAGGAACCATGGCAGTGGTTGGAAGTTGTAGTTTCTGGTATGTCGTCCAATATAGGATGTCGACTAAACTGCCTTGGTCGATAAAGACTTTCTTGACTGTGTAGTTTTCTAGTTCGGCCGTGATGACCATACGGTCATCCTGCTGGTGGTCAACACCATGAAAGTCATCGTCTATAAAGGTGATGGGAGGCATGCGGCGTCTGTGGTGGGAGTGGGTTATGTGGTTGATGGACCAAAGTTGGCGAAGATGCTTCTTCCTGGCCGAGGTGATGGGTCCTCCACCAGCAAAGCCACCAGAGATATTGTTAATGGTGCCGCGTAGTAGGGGACCGGTTGCGGCGACATCAGTGCGAGCAGGTTGGGGGTCGTGGCTGGTGGGTTGGTGAGGACGTCTGTCACGGCGAGATTTGCGGGGAGGATGTCGGTGGTTGGATCATGGAGGGTGTGGGTTGTCGTCTCAGCGAATGAAGCGGTGGAAATGGCCAGCACGAACCAATTCTTCGATTTTGTCTTGAAGTGCTTTACATTCATCTGTAGTATGGCCATTGTTACGATGATAATGGCAGTATTTGGTCATGTCAACGTTGGGATGATTAGATGTTTTGCGAGGTGGTGGAATGAGGTCGGCCTGAAGAGCTTCATCAAGTAGGTCGGATCTATGAACACTCAATAGGGCATATCTAGTGAAGCGAGGTTGGCGGGGTTCCCTTGATCTAGGGTCAAGTCGTGAAGGTTGTTTAGGGGGGGTGGCAGCGGAGGGTGTGTAGTCGTTGCAGAATTTTGTGTGGAGGGTTTGCATCTCTTCCGTGCGGATGTAGTTGGCAGCGCGAAGCTTCAATTCATGCATGGATACAGGGGGTGTAGGTAGACGTTATTGGCGTAGGGGCCGGGTTTGAGAGTGAGTGTTATACATTGTAGTATCATTTCTTGGTTAAGGTGTGGCGTACGGATGGAAGCCTTGTTGAAACGGTCGATGAAGATCCGCAGCGTCTCATCTTGTTCCTGCCTAACGCTGAGGAGAGAAAGTGTTGTGGTTTGATGTGGACAGTTGCCGGCGAAGTGAGTAGTGAACATATGGGAGAAGGTGTCAAAGCATTCAACGGAGTATGGAGGTAGAGTTGTGAACCATTCGAGGGCGGAGCCTTTAAGGGTGGTTCGAAAAGCTGTGTAGAAAACGACATCATGGGAAGTGTAGAGGGCGACATGTGTTATGTATACTTTGAGTTGCTCGTCTGGATCGGTGTCGCCTGTATAATGCTACAGTGTGAAGGGTTTCCACTAGGCAGAGAGAAAGGTGTTGGCGATGGAGTCAGTAAAAGGGTGGCGTTGTTTGGGTGGTTGGGATGGTAATGGATGAGGTGGAATGGGATTGTGGTTGAGAGTAGGGAAGGTGGAAGTAAAGTTGTGGGGTGGGATGTGGGTAGTGGGAAGAGTGGAGTTAAAGTTGTGAGGTGGGATGTGGGTAATGGGAAGGGTGGAGTTGAAGTTATGAGGTGGGATGTGGGTAGTGGGAAGAGTGGTAGCGGGGGTAGGTGCTGCAGGGTGTCTTGGGATGGTAGGGTGGAAGTGTGTATGATGGGTTGAGACGATGGGAGTCTGTTGAGTGGTGGTGAAGGTGTGCGAGGTAGGATTGTACTCACTTTCTTCCTCACTTGGCTGGAAAGCCGGGGACTTTATGGCCTCAGACATTTCCTTGGCTTTTCCTTTTTGCGTGGGATCAGCCTCAATCTTCCTCTTTAGCCGGGAGTTTTCTTGTCTGAGTGCCTCCATTTCATCAGCACTGCGCTTTTTCAGATCAGCCAGCTCTTGCGTAGTACACCACTGTAGGGCCCGAACCCACGACCTAACAAAACACACCAACACTTCTCATCCTTTGCCGCTATAGATACACCGACACAAGCTAGGGGACTGGTGTACTACACCTAGGCGGCCTAACAAAACACACCAACACTTCTCATCCTTTGCCGCTATAGATACACTGGCACAGGTTGGGGGACTGGTGTACTACACCTACATAACCCCTCAAGGACGCAAACGATCACCATGTATATCGAACAACCAATAGTAAGCGGCCTAGGACGCTAACTTAAGAAAATTGAACGAGAATTTGATAGACCTAAAACACTACCAATCAGACCCCTAGGGGCCACAATAATGAAACTGTAGGGCCTAGCCCAGGCTTATCTGCGGCCCAATCAAAGGCTCAGCCCACTACGTGGCCAGACATAATTAATAATCTATAAATATGCATGGACCCCACGAATTAAAGGTACGCATTCATTAATCCCTTAATTACGAGATTTGACTTTCTGAGGAATCTTTTGCTGACTTGAGCATCAAAGTCTTCTCCGCAGGTAACCCCTCTTTGGTCTGGATCGGTGCTAGCCGACACTTGAGGATAGCATACATCAGCTGAAGAGGAGCCTACTGAGGAGATTGCGGATTGAGGTAAGGTAGTATTCGTGTCTGACATCTCTTATTTATTCGCCGCAGGAACAGAAAAATAAACAATTTTTTGGTTTTTTGGACTCGACAAGGATTAATCCTTACTCCTACGTATCTCCATTTATAGTGGTTAATCAGGGTTACATAGTTATTTATGAAAAGAACTATTTGAGAAAAGATTATTTTTATTTGGTGAACCCGACGGTGATTGACTTCGCTCCTACGTATTTCCATTCATAATGAAAAAGTGTTGATTTTATTTTATTTTTTTATAATTTTGAAAATCGTTTTATGTTTTTTGGTATTTTTAATTATTTGGAATTGAATGTCACACGACGTGAGCAGGCAGACAGACACTAAAAGACCAAAGTTAGGTGTAACACAAAAACACTTACAATATTAAAAGAAAATATAATAAAAATTGGGAATGCATAAATCAAAAGAAAAATAATGATAGTGGCACGCCTTTGAAACTTTTCAATTCCTCTTCTTCTCCATTAATCTCACTATTTTGTTAAGTACCTTTTCTACTCTTTTTTTTTTTAATTTTGCCTCCTTCCCTAAGATTTTTGTTTTTTTTGTTCAAAAGAGGTAAAATTAAGGTGTGTTTGTGTGAGTGGTAATGAGAAAGAAAGAAAGAAAGAGGTGTATAAAATATTTTCTTTTTTTCTGATCTTTTTTCACATGACAGATTGTATATTTATATCCACACATTGTAATACTATTGTAACCCTAGCCTTAATTGTAATGAACAATATAATGAAAGAATTGGTCATGATAGCAACACATTACGATAATCAAATCACAGAAAATCAGAACACCATATCTATCATCATTAGTAATATTGATTCTATGAGAATGTTGATGTTAATGACGCAAGGTTTGATGTAAATAAGGACGTGCTTGATGGGGTACTTGTGGACGAGGCTGAATCTAGTCCTGAGGGGGATAGGGAAAAGGGGGCAGAGAATGCCGATATGGGTGGTGATGGCGTGGTGGCGAAGGGTGCCGACCAGGAGACAGCTTAGAAACGTTATTTTAATATCTCCATTTTGCTTAATGATTCTAAGTCTGTAATAATCTGTACATTACTTACTTTTGTGCTTGATATAAATGCTTTGTGTATGTTATATCTTGTTTGTTTGATGTCGATTACTTGTGCGTTAATGGCTTTTTACATTCGCGAGTGGGTGTTTGATGTATGAAATGTTTGCGAACGCGATTATTCGTTAAGGGTGTTCGACCCAGGCCGTCTATTGTGGTAAGGGTGGGAAACTTAAAAGGAATTAATATCAAGTTAAGGGTGTTCGACCCCGGCCGCTTACTTGTGGTAAGGGTGGGAAACTTAAAGCGAATTCACATCAAGTTAAGGGTGTTCAACCCAGGCCGCTTACTTGTGGTAAGGGTGGGGAACTTAAAAGGAATTAATATCAAGTTAAGGGTGTTCGACCCAGGCCGCTTATTGTGGTAAGGGTGGGAAACTTAAAAGGAATTAATATCAAGTTAAGGGTGTTCGACCCCGGTCGCTTACTTGTGGTAAGGGTGGGAAACTTAAAGCGAATTCACATCAAGTTAAGGGTGTTCAACCCAGGCTGCTTACTTGTGGTAAGGGTGGGGAACTTAAAAGGAATTAATATCAAGTTAAGGGTGTTCGACCCCGGCCGCTTACTTGTGGTAAGGGTGGGAAACTTAAAGCGAATTCACATCAAGTTAAGGGTGTTCGACCCAGGCCGCTTACTTGTGGTAAGGGTGGGGAACTTAAAAGGAATGAACATCAAGTTCAGGGTGTTCGACCCAGGCCGCTTACTTGTGGTAAGGGTGGGAAACTTAAAACGAATTAACATCAAGTTAAAGGTGTACCACCCAGGCCGCTTACTTGTGGTAAGGGTGGGGAACTTAAAAGGAATGAACATCAAGTTCAGGGTGTTCGATCCAGGCCGCTTACTTGTGGTAAGGGTGGGGAATTTAAAAGGAATTAACTTCAAGTTCAGGGTGTTCGACCCAGGTCGCTTACTTGTGGTAAGGGTGGGGAGCTTAAAAGGAATTAACATCAAGTTAAGGGTGTTCGACCTAGGCCGCTTACTTGTGGTAAGGGTGGGAAACATAAAACAAATTAACATCAAGTTAAAGGTGTTCGACCCAGGCCGCTTACTTGTGGTAAGGGTGGGGAACTTAAAAGGAATGAACATCAAGTTCAAGGTGTCCGACCCAGGCCGCTTACTTGTGGTAAGGGTGGGGAACTTAAAAGGAATTAAAATCAAGTTCAGGGTGTTCGCCCCAAGCCGCTTACTTGTGGTAAGGTGGGGGAACTTAAAAGGAATTAACATCAAGTTCAGGGTGTTCGACCCAGGCCGCTTACTTATGGTAAGGGTGGGGAACTTAAAAGTGTGCGAGAAACGTAGTGAAGAACAGTCGTGAAGTTGGGAACTCTTCGTTTATTCATGAAATCTGGGGTGCCTCGTTAAAACCTCCCGGCCAAAATCTTCCTTAGGGAAAAAAAACCAGGTGAGGAAAAAGAGTACACCTAGGGTTAGAAGTGTTTGATACAAAGCATATTTTTAACTAAAGTGAAACTTTAGATGGGATACATTCCATGTATTGGGTATTTCTTCCCCAGACAACTGCTAAAGTCGATATGCTCCTCCTCAGCGTCTTCGCGTATTCAGTATGGGTCATCCCAATTCGCGGAGAACTTGCCATCCTTCTTTCTTGCACTGCTTGGCATTCTCCAAACTAAATCTCCTGTTGCGAACGATCTTGGGCATAGGTTGGCGTTATACTTTCTGGCCGCTCTCTGTTTGGCAGCTAAGTTGCGTATTTGAGCTTTTTCTCTTAGCTCGGGTAAGAGGTCAAGGTGGGTGGCCATGTTTTGGTAATTTTGGGCTAAGTCATATAGTTCTCGGCGTAGGGATGTTTCACCAATCTCAACAGGTGTCATGGCGTTTGCGTTGTATACTAGGCTGAATGGAGACTCATTTGTTGCTGATTAGCGGTACACCTATAGGCCTACAACACTTCTACTAGCTCTTATGGCCATGGGCCTTTGGCGTTGTCCAACCGCATGCGTAGCTCCACTAGTATGACCTTGTTTGCCGCCTCGGCGTGTCCGTTGGTCTGTGGGTGTTCAACAGAGCTAGTTGCATGTTTGATGCCTAGACTGGTGTAGAATTTAGCGAGTTCTTTATCTATAAATTGTCGACCATTATCGGTGATGATGGTGTGTGGGACGCCATATCGGCATATAATATCCTTCCAAACAAATTGTTGGACTTCTTGGGCTGTGATGGTGGCTAGTGGCTTGGCCTCTATCCATTTGGTAAAGTAATCGACAACTACTATCAAGAATTTTACTTGGCCCTTGCCGGGGGAGAAGGGGCCGAGGATGTCCATTCCCCATTTTGCGAAGGGCCACGGGAATAGTATAGAATAAAGTTGTTCTTGTTTCTGGTGAATAAGGTTGCCATGTTTTTGGCATGGTATGCATTTTTTTACGAAGTCTTGGCAGTCTACTTCCATAGTCGGCCAGAAGTAACCAGCGCGAAGGATTCTGGTAGTCATGGTACGTGCACCAGAATGATAGCCGCATATGCCTTCGTGTAATTCTTTAATGATGTACTGGGCTTGTTCTATAGTGACGCATTTGAGAAGTGGTTGGCCGTATCCGCGTTTGTACAGATCATCACCTATCATCGTATACCTGGCGGCTTTAGTTATCCAAGTTCTGTCGACATTTGGTGGGGGGTTACCGGTTCAGAGGTACTGGATATAAGGAGTGCTCCAGTTGTCGGCTTGGTGCTGGGTTAGGTTATGGTAAGTATTTATGATGGAAGGAGCAGATAGCGTTTGCTGCAATAATGATCGGTGGCGGCTTTTTAATTTGGTGCTGGCTAGTTTGGATAAGATGTCGGCTCTAATGTTTTCGGATCTAGGAATGTGTTGGATGCGGACTTGGTCGAAGGTGGACTGGAACTCGTCATTCAAATGGTAATATTGTAGAAGGTGGGGTCTTTGATCTGGAACTCGTCATTTAGATGGCCCACAGTGAGCTTGGAATCGGTTTTGCATGTTAACGACTTGACGCCAACCTCGCGGGCCAGGGATAGGCCGGCGAGGATGGCTTCGTATTCGGCTTGGTTGTTGGATGTCTTGAAAGTGAAGTAGAGGGATTTTTCAATGAGGATATCGTTGGGGCCTTTTAACACGATGTCAGCGCCTGCTCCCTTTGGATTTGAAGAACCATCAACGTAAAGTGTCCACTGGTCTTCTGTGGGTGTTTGTTGGAGATCATTGACAAAGTCTAGGAGGCATTGAGCTTTGATGGGGCCATGAGGTTCGTAACGGATGTCGAATTCCGATAACTCAACGGCCCAGGATGACATTCGTCCCATTAGGTCTGGTTTCTGCAATATCTTTTGAATTAGGTAGTCGGTTTTGACGATGATGTTATGATTTTGGAAGTACGGGCGTAGGCGGCGGGCTGCATGTACCAAGGATAGGGTCAACTTTTCCACCATCTGGTATCTGGTTTTTGGGTTTTGCAAGGTTCTGCTAACGAAGTAAATAGGATGTTGTGTGCCACCTACATCTTGAACCAGCGCGGCGTTGACGGTGTGATCTATAGCGGTGATATAGACCAATAGGGGTTGACGAGTATCCAGTTTGTGGAGGATAGGTGGTGAGGTGAGGGTGGTTTTCAGCTTTTGGAAAATTTGTTCACAATCGTCATTCCACGTGAACTTGGCAGATTTTTTGAGCAGTTGTATGATGGGTTGGGTTTGTTCGGCTAGTTTGGGAAGGAAACGGGAGATGGTCGTGAGGCGGCCTATGAGGCGTTGTACTTCTTTGATGCTGGTTGGGCTTCGCATCTCTATGATCGTGTTGCATTTTTTAGGGTTAGCCTTTATGCCGCATTGGGTCAACATGAATCCAAGAAACTTGCCACGGTCGACACCGAAAACGCATTTATCGGGGTTAAGGCGGAGGTTGTACTGCCTTAATGCAGAGAAAACTGTCGATAAGTCCTGAGTGTGCTGGTGATGGCTGGGGGATTAGACAACCATGTCGTCAACGTACACTTCGACACATTTACCCATTAAGTGGCTGAAGACTTTATCCATCAGTCGTTGGTATGTTGCTCCTGCGTTTTTAAGACCAACGGCATGAACTTGTAGAAATAATTGGCGTCATCCGTGATGAAAGTGGTTTTGTTCATATCGGATGCGACCCTAAGAATTTGGCTGTAACCGGAGTAGGCGTCAAGAAAACTAAGGACCTTGTTACCGACGGCACCGTCGACAAGTCGGTCAATATTGGGTAATGGGTAGGCATCTCTCGGACAGGCTTTGTTGAGGTTGGTGTAATCAACACACATTCGCCACTTGCTATTGGCTTTCTTGACCACGACTACGTTAGAAAGCCAAGTGGTATAGTGGGCTTCTTCAATAAATCCCGCGCTTAGTAATTTATTGGCCTTGGCTTTGGCTGCTAGGCGCCGTTCCTCGCCAAGTTTGCGTTTTTTCTGGGAGACATACTGGCCTCCTTGTAAATAGATAAATTATGGGATGCCACATGAGGGTCAACTCCAGGTAAGTCAGCGGCTGACCAAGCAAAGAGGTCCGAGTTGTCGACAATGGTGGGTGTTATGATTTCACGTTGTTCGGATTCGAGCCCGGTACCGAGCTTGATGGTGCGACCATTAGGGAGCTCCAGGGGGTGGTCTCTTCAACAGGTTCAAGGCGGACATCTCGGCCCACTCTGGTGTCTAGATCATCGCCAGACAAAATGATCCCAGAGCCGGATGGTCGCTCTATGTGATTAGTTTGCAAGATGGGGAGTTGTGGGCGTAGGCTGGCCATGTAGCATTCGCGTGTAAGACGTTGATCGCCATGGATGGTGAGGATGTCGCCTGATAGGGAGGGAAACTTCATGGCGAGGTGAGGTGTGGAGACAACAGCGCCAAGGGTGTTGAGTGAAGGGTGACCTAGGAGGACATTATAGGATGTAGGCGCATCAACGATGAGGAAGCGGATGGGAACGGTCTTGGTTTGGGCGCCGTCGCGGAAGACGGTATGGAGGTTAATGTAGTCGCGAGTGGAAAATTTTTCCCCATAAAAGCCATAAATTGGTTCATCGATAGTGGTGTCTGGGAGTTGAAGTTTCTGGTATGTTACCCAATAAAGGATGTCAACGGAGCTGCCTAGGTCGACGAGGACTTTCTTGACTGCATAATTTTCAATTTCAACGGTGATGACCATAGGGTCGTCTTGCTGGTGATCGAGGTCGTGGAAGTCGTCGTCCGTGAAGGTTATGGGAGGCTTGTGGCGTCTGTGATGGGAAAGGGTGATGTGGTTGATTGATTGGATATGGCAAAGGTGCCTCTTTCTGGCAGAAGAGGTAGAGCCTCCACTAGTGAAACCACCGGAGATGGTGTTGATTGTGCCACGTAGGGGAGGATCGGTGGGGGTGACGTCGGTGCGAGCCGGTTGGGAGTCATGGTTCGTGGGTTGGTTTGGGCATTTATCATGGTGAGAATCACAGGGAGAGCGTCAATGATCGGGACGAGGAGGATGATGGGATCGAGAGGAGTGGTCTTCTCTGTGGACAAAGCGGCAAAAGTGGCCAACACACACCAGTTCTTCGATTTTATCATGGAGTGCTTTACAGTCCTTTGTAGTATGGCCATGGTTGCGGTGATAGCAGTAGTATTTGGTCATGTCTGCGTTGAGGGTAGTGGTCGTCTTGCGTGGCGATGGGATGAGGTCGGCCTGTAAAGCCTCATCAAGGAGGCGAGATCTAGGGACATTTAGGGGAGCGTATCTGGTGAAGCGGGGTTGTCAGGGTTCTCGTAGTCTCAGATCAGGACGGGGGGGTTGTGGGGTGGGGTTGGCGATAGAGGGTGCGTAGTCATTGCAAAATTTTGTATAGAAGGTTTGCATTTCCTCCATACGGACGTAATCGGAGGCACGCAACTTCAACTCGTGCATAGAGGCAGGTGGGTCGAGCTAGACGTTGTTGGCGAAGGGGCCGGGTTGAAGGGTGAGGGCCATGCACTGGAGTATCATCTCTTGATTCAGGTGTGGGGTGCGAAGGGCAGCCTTGCTGAAGCGATCGATAAATGCTCGGAGCGTCTCGCCTTGTTCTTGCCTGACGCTGAGGAGTGATATTGTAGTGGTTTGGTGCGGGCGACTACCAGCGAAGTGAGTGGTAAACATGTGTGAGAGGGTGTCGAAGTTGTCGATAGAGTATGGTGGAAGGGTGGTGAACCATTCGAGGGCAGGGCCTTTGAGGGTGGTAGGAAAGGCTTTGCAAAAGACTGCGTCATGGGAGGTGTAAAGGGCGACATGGGTGATGTAGACTTTGAGGTGTTCGTCGGGGTCGGTTTCACCGGTGTAACGCTCTAGTGTGAAGGGTTCCCACTGAGTGGGGAGGGGGGTGTTGGCGATGAAGTCGGTGAAAGGGTGACGACGTCTAGACTGGTGGGATGAAAGCGAGTGAGGAGATATGGGATGGTGGACAAGGGTGGGAAAAATGGAGGTGAAGTTGTGAGGAGGGATGTGGGTAGTAGGGAGGTGGTGAGGGTTGTAGGGTGGGATATGAGTAGTATGTAGGGTGGTGGGCATGTTGTAGGGGACATGAGTGGTGGGGAGGGTGGCGGCGAGAGTGGGAGCCGCGGTATGCCCTGGGAGGGTGGAGTGGAAGTGAGTGGGATGGGCTGAGAGGATAGAAGTTTGTTGGGTGGTGGTAAAGGTGTGCGGGGTAGGATTGTACTCGCTTTCCTCTTCACTAGGCTGGAAAGCCGGCGACCCTGCAGCTTCAGATGCTTCCTTGGCCTTTCCCTTTTAAGTGGGATCGGCTTCGATCTTTCGCCTTAGGCGATAGTTTTCCTGTCACAATGCTTCCATCTCATCAGCGTTGCGCTTCTTCAAGTCAGCCAGCTCCTGTTGCATCTTGGCTTGACCGTCTAGGATGGCGGCCAGATCTGGGGTGATGTTAGTAGGTCTTGAGGGGCCAGCTTCAACTTGCTTGTTAATTCTTGCTCTGTTGCGGGTAGAAACCATCTTCGGAGAAAGCGGGTAGTAAAGTACTATCTCGTGCCCCACGGTGGGTGCCAATTGTTCCTGCAGAGAACAAATAAGATAAGTCAGGCACAAGTAACACCTTACCCATAGTCCGCCATCTCCTCAGTAGGCCTCTTCCCGGTTGGCATATGTCTGCTTGGACCCGGGAGGAGTTACCTACAGAAGGGACTCCGAAGCTCAAGTCAACAAAATCTTTCAGAAAGTCAAATCAGATGATTAGGGAAGTAATGAATGCGTACCTTTAATTCGTGGGGTTCATGTATATTTATAGCTTATTAATTATGTTTGACCATTCCATGGGTTGGGCCCTGGTTTGGGCCATAGGTGGGCCTGGGCCCTTAGTCCTGATTATTGTGGGCTTACTGATTTAGGAGTGTTTTGATTTCGTCAAGTTTCTTAGAGTGGTCAATGTAGACCGATTACCCCTTTAGTGGTTTATGCCGCCATTGTTCGTATGTCATCTTAGGCTGGCTATTCCTTTAGTGGCTTAGGTTATCGGTTTAGGCCGGTTAGGCTTAGGTCAGGCTGGGCTGGCTACCTAAATTATCTTTCGTATAGATGTGGTGATCTTTATTATTATTATTTGGGTGCATCGGCTAGGTGTGGTACAACTTCTAATTACTAGAATCATAAAAAAAGGGTGTCATAATTCAAAATAAATTGGACTCTTTCTTCTTCTTTTTTCCCTTTTTTTTATCTATTTTTTCTTCTTTTTTTTTCTTTTTATGCTAAAATTAAAGTTTAAAAATCTTTGAAGAAAATTTTATTTCACCTTTTTTTATTTACCATTAACTAAAAACTTTTATTTTTTTTTTCAAAAATAAATTTATTCACTTGGACAAAATTGAGAGTTGACACGCACCACCATCTTGGCTTGAGTCATATAACTTGAAAGGAGTTCCTCCATTAGTATGGAGTTTCGTGAGGGATGGGAGAAACTGATCTTCAACATCTAAACAAAAGGCTTAATTGGTGATTCAGTCTTCTAATTTGTTGGTTTTGTTCATTTTGGTCTCTTTATTATTTTTTCATTCAATTTAGTCCTTCAACTTTTTAAAAAGATTCAATTTGGTCTTCGAATTATTTAAAGATGTTCATTTTTAATTTTTTTTAATTTAGTCTATCTCTTTAAAATTTTGATTGAATTTAGTTCTCCCATTCTTTAAAATGATCCAATTTATCGTCTTCAATCTAAGACTAAATTACTAGTTAAACTTAATGACAACAAATTATATATATATATATATATATATATATATATATATATATATATATATATATTTTAAGCTTAATTACTAATTTAGTCTTAGATTATAAAGAACAAAATTATATTATTTTAAAAGAATGAAAGACTAAATTAAATTAAAATTTTAAATAGAGAAATTAAATTGAATTTTTTTTAAAATTAAACCTTTCTTAAACAATTGAATGATCAAATTAAACTTTTTTTTAATAATTTAGAGAACTAAATTGAATCTAAAAATAAATAAAAAAATAAAAATAAATCAACCAACAAATTAAAAAAACTAAATCACCGATTAAATCTTACAAAAATACATGAAAACTGTTTTTGAATGTAGGTTTATCAAAGGTGGGTTAGGCAGAGGCTATGATGTACCAATACTTCAACTTAGGTCACGTGTCCGTATTCGACACGTATCGTGTCCGATACTTTAAGATACTTTATCGACAAAGTATCTAATTTATAAAGTCGTAGTACACTACAAGTAAATCTTTGAATAGTGATCAATTTTAGTGATAAAAAATAATTAGTCACTATATAGTGATCAAATTGACAACTAAATAGTTCCAAAAAATTATAATTGGTCTCTAAATTGATAATTAAAATAGTTTAAATTATGAATTGGTTTCTAAATTGGTCATTAAAATTAGCTGTGATTGACTACCAAGATAATTAGTCTCTAACATATTTTTGGTTACTAAAATTGGTCATTATTTAAAAGTTTTCTTTAAATAGTACTTTTATGATGTCAATAATTTATACTTTTATATTGACAATTTTAGTACATATAGTTTTAATTTTGATTCACACAAAAACAATCATATATTTATTATGGTTTTAAAATTATTATATATTTTTCAATATTTATATATAACGTATCTATCACGTATCGTATCTTATTATTTTGAACATAAACATAATATCGTATATGTGGAGGTTTTTTAAAATATCGTTTTGGATATAAGTAAAGTTGATGGTAAAAATGGACTAACATTTTACACGAGTGTGAAAGTATTCTTCGTCAAAGTATTTTTTTTCCTATCACCATTTTGGGAATTTGTGTTTTTTAAAATATTTAACTTGTATTGACCGAAGGCAGATAGGGAGAAAAAAAATTGCATTCGATATTCATCTAAGCAGAAATTAAAGGATAATGAAAAGGAACGTGTGGTGGTGAAGAAACAACTCCAACACAATATGTTTGTTAGGACGGCTTAAATATTTTGAGATTCCCATCCGGATTGAGAAAGTGGTAAAAGGTTGTGGGTATGAGGTTGGTGAGTGTGAAGCCAAGTCCTCTCCAACCCCAACTCCCATCATTGCGTGGTGGAGTCATCCGGCGGATTCGGTGTGGGATAGCAGAGCCATCTGGTGAACCAGCTCCTCTAGGACAAAAGACTCGCTACAATGATGGCATCTTCGAGAAGGCCTTCATGACTCTGTTCGCGCGTAAGATGGAGAAATATGCTGATCCAGCAGGCGGAGTAAAAGGCACAGCGAAGAAGAGTTGGTGGGATTGGGGATATGACTATGAGAGTTTCGTTGATGTATCAAGAAGGGTAATGCAGCGCAGGTCTCGTATCCAGCAGCAGCAAGTCGTTCGAGAAGTTCTCCTCTCTATGCTTCCTCCGGGTGCGCCTGCTCAGGTTCATCCCATTTTTCATTTTTAAACCCAATTTGCTTTTTCTTTTTTATGATTGGAAAATCTAAAGTGCGAGTGAAAGTTTCACTTTAGTTAAAAATGATTAAATTAAATATCATATAAAAAGAAAATACACATCATTCTACCACAAAAAACTGCCTTTGCTCTTGCAGTTCAGGAAACTGTTTCCGCCAACAAAATGGGCTGCCGAGTTTAATGCTGCATTGACCGTTCCTTTCTTCGACTGGTTGGTTGGCCCATCCGAGGTAAAATTAAATAAATTGTCTAATAATTATAGATGGGATTATATATTGTGTTTCTCCACAAATAATAATAGAATATTATGAGAATTAAATCTTATTTTATCACAATTTTGAAATTTTTTGGATGGCTACTTTTCAAGCTTTATTCGATTTGTCTTTATATCCTCTCGGGTAGAATATTTTGGAGGTTATCTGCAAAAAGGACTCAATGATCAAGTCAGCAAAAGTTCTCAAAGTTAAATCTCATGTTTTCAGTATTAATGAATTGTGTACCTTTAATTATTGTGATCCACCTGTATTTATAGAACATTAATTATGTTTTGTTGTGCTTATCATATGGACCTAGCCCAAGCCGAGGCTTCATGTTTGTTATTTGACTCAAAGTTTCAACTTGTTATATCCTAAGTTTGGAAGAGACGACTTTTACCGATATGTCTTTATCCGCTGTGTTCGCATTGGTTTTTTGTATAGTCATTTGTCTAAGCTCGTTCATATTAGCAATATAAGTTAGCGGTCAGGTTTAAATGTTTTGCCTTAACGGTTAAGGCCGGGTACTAAGTTTGTGTCGGGCCTTATCGCCTTATAAATCATATTGTTTACCCTTTCTGTTGTTGTAATGTATTTTCTGCTATATTACATAATATTGTTGTTGATATTTTAGATTGTTGAGATGTATTAGGTTGTGGAAGTAGAGGTAAATGGAGTGAAGCAAAAGAGTGGAGTACATATAAGGAAGTGCAGGTAGATTTCATGTCTCTTAGATTGGTGATTCAACATATGCGTAAAAGTCATCTCTTTTTCAATTCGATCATGTTTATACTGTGTATCTTCGAAAAGTGAAAATAGAAATTATTCAAAATGACTAAAACTTGCAATAGTCAAGTCCGTTGAAACAATTTCATTATCTTTCCATTGTTTCTTTATTCTTGCATGTGAAGGTACCTGGAGAATAGCGGCTGCGTTGGAATGTGTGTCAATATGTGCAAGATTCCTACACAAGATTTCTTCACTAATGAATTTGGACTTCCGTTAACGATGACTCCTAGTATGTTCTCGCCTTCATTACTGGCCAAATATTAAAGTCCACCTTGATTACATTTATATATGACTTACCCAAATAAATTATTGGATCATTCTTTTTTTATTTAAAAATTAAGCGAGATTGTTGTAACCACGCGTAATTGAAATTAATCTCAGATTTTGAAGACATGAGTTGTGATATGGTATATGGCCAAGCTCCACCTACATTTGAAGAGGACCCTGTTTCAAAACAACCATGCTATCAGGATATATGTAAGTATGATTTCCAGGTGTCCAATGAATCAAATATGCCTTCTGTATTCTAACAAGGTAATAGCACTGACAGGTTCTATGGCAAAATCAAGCTCAAGTGTGTGTCCTAAACTACAGGCATGAGAAGGCACTTCATTCCGATTTAATTTTTCACAGCAGAATTAGGGTCTAGTTAGCTTCTATGGTTACCTAAGAAGCTAGCTGTCTACCTGTCTACATTACATACGGGAGGATATTGTCTACACAATATATTGCATGTAAATGTCTAATTATACTGTCAAATATCACTATTGCTAGATTGCACAACATTGTTGGCCAAAACTACATGTCATTTTGTTCTTTTTCACAGGAACAACGTGGTTATTTTCTGATTCATTATATAACTTTTTTAACTTAATGATTAATTAAAAAAAATATCCTTTTGAAATCATACACTTTTCATACTCTAAAGCGGGACAAGCTTAACAAAAAAGAAAAGAACATTAATATTCTACCGTTTGCATTTGCAATGTAGTTGTGCACATTAATTCTGGAAATAATTCAAGAATGAGTCAAAGTCCCACATTAGAGAGAAAAGAAAGTTAAACATTATATAAGAGTAAAGACCCAAGACCTTATTGACTTAAGATTTTGGGTTAAAAGTGATGTTAAATAACTTATATGTATGAGACTAATGTCAAATGCATATATATATATATATATACATATATACATATATATATATATATATATATATCATATAAAATATATATAAACAGAAATTAAACAAGGAGGAATGTTGAGAATATTTACTTAATATCTTTTTTATCTAAATTACTTTTTAGGAAATATTTCAAGTTTAGACATATGTTTTAGTTTTAGAAATTAGTTATTATTTTCGATTAAGATTGAAATTTTATAAGTATTTTATAATTGATATTTTGTTACATTTTGCTTTATATATGTGATATATCAATAAAATATAAAAACATATATTTGTCATATATTTCATATTTCTCATATTTCCAAAAGCCCTAAAAATTCCAACAGTGGTATTCGAGTCATTATTCTTACGGCCTGTAGAATGGAAGGAAATATGTCACAAGTCGTTATTCCACTCTTTGATGGAGAAAGTTATGATCTATGGGCGATAAGAATACAAACATATCTACAAGGGATAGATCTATGGAAAGTCGTGGAGGGACATGATGTTCCCTTACCTGAAAATCCCACTATGGTGAAGAAAGTATATGAAGGTCCACATTGTAACATTGGTCAAAGGTCTAATGCAACTACCACGAAATCCACAATTAACAAAGAAGATGATGGTGATAGAAAAAGAAAAACAAAAAATAATGCCAAATTGAATAAAGATGTGATTTCATGTAAGAAAGAGAAGATAAAAAAATTACAAGCACACAAAGAGGAGAAAATCAGGCACCAAAATATGGAAAATCAAATTTGAAGATATAAATTTAAATAAACAGATATTAAGCAAGGAGGAATGTTGAGAATATTTACTTAATATCTTTTTTATCTAAATTACTTTTTAGGAAATATTTCAAGTTTAGATATATGTTTTAGTTTTAGAAATTAGTTATTATTTTCGATTAAGATTGAAATTTTATAAGTATTTTATAATTGATATTTTGTTACATTTTGCTTTATATATGGGATATATCAATAAAATATAAAAACATATATTTGTCATATATTTCATATTTCTCATATTTCCAAAAGCCCTAAAAATTCCAACAGTGGTATTAGAGTCATTATTCTTACGGCTGTAGAATGGAAGGAAATATGTCACAAGTCGTTATTCCACTCTTTGATGGAGAAAGTTATGATCTATGGGCGATAAGAATGCAAACATATCTAGAAGGGCAAGATCTATGGAAAGTCGTGGAGGGAGATGATGTTCCCTTGCCTGAAAATCCCACTATGGTGAAGAAAGTATATGAAGATCCACATTCTAACATTAGTCAAAGGTCCAATGCAACTACCACGAAATCCACAATTAACAAAGAAGATGATGGTGATAGAAGAAGAAAAAAAAAAACTAATTCCAAATTGAATAAAGATGTGATTTCATGGAAGAAAGAGAAGAGAAAAAATTACAAGCACAAAAGGAGGAGAAAATCAGGCACCAAAATATGGAAAATCAAATTTGAAGATATAAAATTTAAATAAACATATATTAAGCAAAGAGGAATGTTGAGAATATTTACTTAATATCTTTTTTATTTAAATTAGTTTTTAGGAAATATTTCAAGTTTAGATATATGTTTCAGTTTTAGAAATTAATTATCATTTTAGATTATGATTGAGATATTATAAATGTTTTATAGTTGATTGCGCTATATATTGGGTATGTTAATAAAATACAAAAATAAGTTCCTTTATACAATATATCTCATATATTTGCCATATATGTCATATCTCTCACATTTCCAAAAGCACTAAAAATTCCAACAATCATCAAAACCCCTTTTTGTTATATGTTACTTTACCTTCTGGACGTGGTCAGCTTACTAAGTCTAGAATAATCATGTTCGGTTCTTAAAATGAGTTGCAACTTTTCTTTATATAGCACCCCTTCTACACTAGCTTTGTTTGTGCAACCTTTGAGCAAATTACCCCATCTTGAAAACAGAACCTTTGCTCCACTCAGTTATGGTATCAACTTGCATGACCATCTATACATACATTTGAAAGCTATCCTCTGCCTTTTGCGCTCAAAGCTTATTTTTATCTAAATAAATCCTTGTATCAATTTCTAGTAGACTAAGTATTTTTTTGTATTCTTCCCTTTCTTAATAAAAGGTGTTACTTTCTTTCTCTTATATTCTCCATTTTCTTTTTTCGTTGCTTCTATCATGCCCTTCGTTTATCACTTGCATACTTTTACATTCTTTGCATCACATAAACATTGCATCATGAACTATAAGCATTCTAGTATGGTATCACAAAGCTCTTCTTTTGAAGCGCCTTACTACTCCACTCTGAGTTTGTTCTTTCCTTTCTTCTTAGTTTCTTGCCTTCTTTTTCTATCTTCTTTCCTTCTTTCTTTTTCAATCATGACTGACGAAAGTATTTCATAAAGTTTTCTTTACATGCATCGTAATGAGAATCCTACAGGTTCTTTTGTTTCTTTGGTCCTTGATGCCAACAATTATCACACATAAAGTAGGTTGTCTTGAAGACTTGTAGTCTCAAGAACAAGGTTGAGTTTGTTCTTGGCATTGCCCCTCAACCTACTACTACAAAGGACTTTTTTACCTGGAGTAGATGCAACAACATGGTTGTGTCAACGCTAGTGCATTCCCTTTCTTCCTTAATTTTTAAAAGTATAGTGTGGATGGATAAAGCTTTAGACATTTGGACAAACCTCAACAACTATTTTTCGCAAGGTGATCGTGCTCGCATATCTGACTTAGAGATGGAAATTGCAACTTTGCATCAAGTAGATCTCACAGTTATGAATTACTTCACCAAGCTACATGTCATTTGGGATGAACCTGATCCAACATGGTTTTGAAAGACTCCTTGTAGTTGCAAAGTTTAATCTGTTCCAGTAAAAAGTTGAGAGCCTTGAACCAAAAATAAAAAGATGTCATGAACTTTCTTGACTCAAAGTAAGTAACACTAAGGCCAAAATAGTTTTGTGCCTCGGCCAAAGGAGTTAGCATTATATTATAAGTAAAATTATCACAAATCATTCATTCTCCAAATGATAAGAGAATATTTTAAAGATAATAACAACACATCAAATCTTTCATATACAAGATCTCTAGTAAAAATTTAAACTTACTTTACAAAGGAAATTCAGCCCAAATCCTGAGTGGTAGGGACCTCGACCCAAATCCTCAATAGCATGGACCTCGACCCAAATCCTGGCATATTCCTCTTGTTTTTCCATTAAACCTTTTGATGAAGGATTAAGTTGGTTTCTTTTAAGATTATGAATATGGTGAGAGTTGTTTAAGAAAGTCTAGTGAAGATTCCCACTTGACATTAAGATAGCAAGCTATCTAGATGTAAATATTCACTTTAAAAGACTCCAAAGAAGAAGAGAAATGGATTGATTCAAGAAAAGAAACATGGTAATGAGTGAAATATAAAAGCCAAATTAAAAAGGAAGAAGAAACAAGCATGAAAATGGAAAGGTGAAAGATGAAATTTGTGAGTGAAGCACACCACTTCAAGGATAGGCAAAAGCCATGGATCCTTAGAGATGAGTGGATGTGTGCCACCACTTGAGTCTAGCTGAAGATAAGGCTTAAAAGTTTCATTCCCAAAGGAGGATACTCTCACAAATGTTGAACACAAGGTGTATATTAAATTCCAAAATGATAAACCCTTTTACATGTAGTAGAGTACCCTTTATATAGAAGTGTTTAGGGGCCTCTAAACAAAAACACATAAGTTTTAAAAGGGCTACAAAGCAAATAACGAACCCTACAATCTAGAAGGCAGGTTAAATGGGGCAACACGAAGGCCTTCTAGAATGGAGTTCCGGCCAAGGCATGTGCTCACATGTTGTAGACATTTCTAGAACTCCTCCAAGGTGGATTCTTGACCAAGTCATGTGGTGCCTCATGGACTCCTCCTTATCCAGGCTCTCCATTTGCACCATCTATGCCTCCTCAAGACTTAATCATCCTGCAAAGCAAATAAATATGGATTAACATGTTGACTTAAGTGAGTCAATCTTATGTCAACAAGTAAACCTTAGGTAAAGGTCAACAAGTCAATTAAGATAGTCCAACCAAGTCAACTTAATGAAAATCAAACTAAGGAAATACTAAACAAAGATAGATATGGAAAAGCCTCCCTTTTTTTATGCTTCTTGTGATTCTTCTTGGAAGGTTTTCCATGGTGGTTGGTGTGGTCACGCCTTCATCATCATCCCCTTCTTAGAGAGAATTCGACATCCCCCTAATGTAGTTAAGGAAAACGACTCGAGATCGAATATGAGGGAATGGTGTGTGTTAAGTTTTAAACTATAAAAGTAATCCTTGCCAAAATGAAAATGAAAAAAAAAAACTAAAGGAAATTGATTAACTATTTGAATGAACCTATATGCATGGTATTCAAATGCTAAAAAATATCACTGATGCAGAATCATATTAACAATGCAAAGTTTAAAGTTTCAAAGCAAGTGAGAAATATACTACGACCTATTAAAATGATATGTGATAAGTTCATATTTATGCCCTCATTTAATGTTTAGTTATGGGTATTTAATTGAATTTGTGTGCTTAAAGAGTGATTTAATTGACAGTTCTGATTATTAGACTATTTGAGCTTGTGTGATAAAAAAATGTCTTAAAAAGTGATTTTTAGTTGCATAAATTATTTTTACTAGAGATAAGAGGTAAAAGAATGGACATGATTAGGATTAGTAACATTTAATTGAGAAATTACTTTGGTTAAATTTACTATGATTAATCTACAAAGTTCTTGCTTTTGATTAAGAAGTTACTTTGGTTAAAAGTAAGGACACCAACAAATTAATTGAGAAGTTATATTGATTAATTTGAAGTCTTAAACAAGAAATCAATAACAATAATCTTTAGGAAACTAATGATGAATCCTATTTCAAAAAAGCAGTGGAATCGACCTATTTTTAATTAATATTATTTTTATCTTATTTTATCTTTATCTCTCATATTTTTTTATTTGACTAACTCTTTTGTATTGTTTTTATAAGAACTAATTTGTTAAAAAGCAATTCCATGTTCGTTGGGAGACAACTTTGGGTTAGCTTAACCCGATCTAGTTTGTTCACTACTAACTTGACAATACTGAAGTTGCTATAATTAAGTAGTGGTAATTTGATTGCTTCACGACAATATTATCAATATGCATGTTGAGTTTAAAGACAAAAGCAAGAATTAAATGACATGCATGAGAACCTAAGCTAGACAAATTTGAGGAAGGAATAAGGATGCAACAATTTCAATAATTCTATAATGATGCAAGGTAATCGACAATACTAAAATGATGAGATCCAATAGAAAGTCAACTCAAACTAGGTTACATGTGTCCAAAATCCAAAATCATTCATTGAACCTATGAATGGTAGCCAATAACGTGACAACACTGTGAGTCAACAAGTTAATACAAAATTAATGAAAATTTAATGCCTTGCACCAACTAAGGGTGTAGATTATGTTGATGTCGTAAGTTGTATTAATTACTAGTCTATGATGCAATCTTATGCAAATATGATGATCTAGAATAGTCTATAATGATGAAGATGAATGACAAATGCAAACGAATCAAGCAAAGACTAAGCAGACTCAAAATTTACCCTTGAAACCAAGGTTGACAACTTAATAGCATGACAACAAAGGATCTTGATTATGAAGTAATATTTTATACAATAAAATGACCTAACTAAGCTAGGAACGATACAAAGATGATTTATACTATATGAATTGAAACTATGAACAAATGATTAAGGCAAGAAATGAGTTCAATTGGAAATTCCTACATGATTAAAATGCTACTATAAACCATTATAGATTTATGACGTGCAGAAACATAATCATGGTAAGAATATGAATGTGAATTTAACCAACTCTAGAGGTGATGAAATTACAATAACAGAATGGAAAATTGACTCTGAACAGTAACATAACCAAGGACTAGTAGATTGAACATAAAAGATAAAAAGAAAAGAAACATTTAAATTGGAAAATATATGAAGGTGAAATGCAAACTTATAACTACAAGAATCAAAACCCATAATCCAAATTTATTCTTCAATTAGTATGTTCAATTGAATCACACTCAAGAAGAGCTCTTTGAAAAATAAGGCACATTTTTGGGTCCTTTGGTTCTTAAAAAGAACCCATATCATGCAGATTCAATATTCAAAATTCTAAAGAGAAGCAAGAAATTAAACATATAAACATAAAGGAAATATAAAGGCCAATCCAGAGTTAGAATTTTGATTTTCAATAAAGGCCCACTTTGGGGTCCTTTGATTTCTATATTGAATCACAAAGTTGTAAAGCTTGCCAATGTTAGCAAGACTTTAATCACATAAAGGATAACAAAAATATTAGTTTCCACCTAATGTGTTATAGGGAACCAACCAAGGTGTCAATCCTAAGAAGTGCAAATCGCTTTTAGCTAAATTAAGTTTATGATCACCTTAAAGAATTACAAGTAGCGGGGTACCAAAATGAATGTAAGAATGCTGATGAGAACATGCAAACATAAAAAATTCAAACCATTGACACTACCAAGTTCGAAAACAACTAATTTCAAGCAAATTTCTAATGATTTCTTTGAATTGGATGTGTAAGGAGTCTAAGATGAGATGTGAATATGCAAAACAATCAATAAACATGCAATGAGTGATTTCTAAGTCCTAGGTTATCTTGATTTATACCTAAAGGCAAAATAAAAAATTGTTTGATGAAATGCCCCAATGAAACCTTAGGCTTCACCAAGAGTTTGATGAAATGCTTGAATGACCTAACCTATGAATTTTTCAATGAAATTGACCTAAACATGTTTCTATATGATATCGTATGCTAAGTGAATGCTCAAACTGAATTACAAACTCTGAAATCACAAAATTACTAGTTGAGTCAAATTTAACAGCAAAGGCAACTAAAAAGGTTGTGATAGTAATTGTGACCATGTAATTTTGAGGTTCTAAGGCAATGTTAATGATTCAAATAAGTTTATATATGTGTAAGGGTATGGATGCAATGCAGAAACTTAATCAAATATGCATAAAATGAAAAACCAATAATAAAACCAAAGTTGGTAGCAAAGCTAGTATGATTTGACAACAAATGATTTATGTGAAGATTTTTGGGTTTTATAGGGTGTTATGCATGAACTGCTATTTTTAGCATTTGAACAAGTAGAATATGATGCAAATGAAATGTAGAAACAAATAAATGAACAAAATATAAAGGGACTTCGAAAATTACTAGTTCAACCAAATTTAGTGCAAAATGACTTCTAAGAGTGGCTAAAATGCATATGAAGATGAAAATTGTATTTCATGCTCATTAAATGCTTTGAAAAAGTTTCAATACGATGAAATATGCACAATAGATGCTTAGAATTGGCTAGCAATAACATATTTATAAAATAACACTATGTCAATATTATCAATAAACAACCTTTTAGATAGTGCTTATTTCGTTAACCACTATAAATCAAAACACAAAACTAAAAGATAATCATGTTTATAAAAGGCTTATTTAGTGATTTAGTCATCTAATTTGTTAGTTTGGTTCATTTTGGTCCTTTTATTATTGTTCGGTTCAATTTAGTCTTTTATTTTTTTAAAAAGGTTCAATTTGGTCCCCTTATTATTTTTTATTCAATTTAATCGTCCTATTTCTTTAAACGATCCAATTTTGTTTTCTCTGATTTCAAACAAAATTAGTAATTAAGCTTTATTACACTTAGGTGGAGTATTTAGATGTATAAATTCTAAAAAATGATTTTAACATGTATATATAAGTTGTAATTAAGTTTAATTAATAATTTGGTATCAAATTGGAGAGGACAAAAATAGATCATTTTAGAAAGGAGGATTAAATTGAATGAAAAAAATAATAAGGGGACCAAATCGATCTTTTTTAAAGAATTGAATAACTAAATTGAACCCAAAAATAATAAGGAGACCAAAATGAACTAAAGCAAAAAAATAATAAGGGGACATAAATAATTTGTATTTTTTTATTTTGGTTTGTAATTGGATTGTATTAAAGTTTATTTAGATTTTAATTAGAATTATAATTTAATTTTGACTTAAAAAAAATAAAAAAATTATATATTTTTTTTTATTAAATAAACCCGTGAGTCAATCCGTTTAACCCTCCAACTCGTGGTGGGCCGGACCGAGTTTGAATTGTTTTGGCTCACTAAAAAGTGAGCCAGGTTGGGTTGGCTCACTAAATCATCAACACGTGATAGGTCAAGCCAGGTCAGGTCGGGTTACCCATTTTGAAAACTCTATACATCACCTTTAATTAAATAATCATCGTCCATTATTTATTAAAAATTCTTAAAACAAATATCACGCCCATTCATGTTCCTCTTCTTCCTTCATCTATCTTCGTCCACATTATCCCTAAAAAAAGTTCACGTGTCCATTCTTGCTCTCGCTCACTTTATCATCGTTCTTGCTCGCTGTTTCATTACTTTCATAGTCATCAATTGATTATTAGGAAGCTTAAGTCAAGGTAAGGGTTTTTTCACAGATAAATTTGAGGTTTTAGGGAGAGATTTTGGGGTTTTACAGGGAGACCTATTCCAAGCAACTAGTTCGGGAGCCTATTCCGGTGACGCCTTGTGATAATGGTGTTCTTGAAGAGCTTTTACTGATTTATAATCATTTCTCTGGGGGGTTCCACATGTGTATCTTCTTGAGCTTGTTGAGCACTCATTTTCTAGTTCCATTTCGAGGACCATTGTAGGTGCTAGTAACTTGTCGCTATTGATTTTGTCGAAGAATAACTTCTCGGGAATGATTCTCGTTGAGGTTGTGTGGTTTGGAGAATCTCGTGGAGTTTTCTGCCAATGATAATAAATTCACTAGCCCGCATCCTGATAGCATTTTGAGGGGTTAAGTACGTTTTTAGTCCTCGAACTTTGACTCAAAATTGAAATTTGTTCCTGTCTGAAACTCCGATACATTTTGGTCCCTAAACTTTAGAAATGAATGAATATAGTTCTTTTAACCCAATTATGTTAACTTTTTTTGACGTGTCAAACATTTTTCATATTAGTATTAGAGTTTCTTACACTATTTGACACATTCTTGGTTCAATATCTACTGAGAAATATGTTCAACTCTTCAAAAAAAGTTAACGTAATTGAGTTAAAAGGACTATATTCATTCATTTTTAAAGTTTAGGGACCAAAATATATTGAAGTTTCGGACAAGGACGAATTCCAATTTTGAGTCAAAGTTTAGGAACTAAAAACGTACTTAACCCCATTTTGAGTCTTGAATAGCTTGAGATTCTCAATTTTCATAAAAATAGAAGCTCTGGGCAGATGCCAAAAGGGATTCGGACAAGGAAGGAGCTCAACGATAATGCTTTTGATGTAGAGGTTGAGACTTTAGGTAAGATCAGGAACACGAATATAGTCAAGCTAGGGTATTGTTGCACACCATCATTAATTCATGTTTTTTAAACTTCAATTTCCTATAATTATGATTGTTTGGTTATTGAGTATAAATGGGCAAATTTACTGAAACAATTTTGATGCATTTTTTGATGCAGACTTTGCTTGAGAGAAAGAAAGTTGCAGAGGTTCTAAAAGGTGCTCCAAATCTAAAAGTCAGGGAGTTCTTATGGATAAGGTATGTCATTTCAGATTCCATTAGCTGTCATTTTTTAGCTTATAGTAGTTAGAAGACTTAATGGACAAAGTTTGATTAGAGAAAAAACAGGAAAAGGCTACATCTTCAAACATAGTGTTGTGTCATGATCACTAGTGCCACATTTTCTATCATTTCTAAGTATTACTACTTTGATATTGTGAATACCATGTGTCGTGATGAGAAACAACTTTTGGGTGTTATATATAAAATCATTAATCAACATTTGAGATAATTGCTCATTATACATGGATTCAACATGAACCAAATTAGAGTTTTCGATGAAGGTTATGAATGATTTAATATCTAACCCACCTCCTCACAGCGGTGAACTTTGCCCACCCTAACTTCAATTGGAATATAGCTTTTATAAAGTATTGTGTAAATGGGATTGATTTTGAAACCACATGGTCATAAAAACTTTGATATTGATAGAGTATTAGATAGAGTATTATAGCTGTGTGTTATAAGAAATATAAACTAACAGTTAGTCAGTTAGAAAAGTCTAGTTGTGAGTGGGTTGTTGGGAGATGTAAGTCTAGTTTTAGGAAGAGTATAAATAAGAAGGAGGGTAGTGTTGTAAAGGGGTTGATTCATTGACTTCTGTAGAGTGTAAACAAGAATCCTGACAGATCCTGTGAAGGGGAATTGTTGTCTTCCCTGGACGAGTTCTTTTGAGAGAATAATAAAAGTTTTTCTCTATTTCTATTATGTTGTTGGTGTGGGTGTGTTCTGCACAAGTGTTTTGGGTTTCTAGCTCTAAGAAACCTAACAATTGGTCCGACCTGCCAGATCCAAGGGGCTGTTATCATGGAGGGAAGAGTTGCTGTGTTGGAAAGGTGGGCCAGCGAGAATGGGAAGATTATCTTGGTGATGCAAGAAAATCTTCACAAAATCATAAATATGGTCAAGAATGGCAAGAAACTAGAGGAAGGGTTTAAAAAGAGTTTCGAAAATGGGGAGAACCTTGTTAACAACATAAAAGGGGCGCAAAGGTGACCAAAAAGGAGGATTCAGATTTTGACAGTGAAGAAGAGGTCCAGAAGCATTGGATGAAGAAGGTAGAGCTGCCAACTCTTGAAGGCAGCGATCCTATGGGCTGGATTTCTAGAGCAGAAAAGTTTTTTTAGATTCAAAATATCTCTCCAAAGGAGAAATTATGCCTAGCGTTCATAAAGAAGCACTGGTCATTGGTTTAGCTTTTGGAAAAAGAAATCCAAGGACCCATCTAGGGAGGGTTTTACAGAAGCTCTGAATAAAAGATTTGGAGGCAAGGATAGGAGTACAATCTTTGAGAAATTGGCATCCATAAGGCAGAATGAGGGAGTAGAAGAGTACGTGCAAGAATTTGAATAGTTGGTGGCTCAAATCCAAGATTTTTTAGAAGAGCAATTATTGGGGTATTTTTTTGCAGGATTACAAAGCAAGATCATGAGTCAAGTCAAGCCACATGATCCAAGGGATTTAATGAGGGCAATGGAAATTTCTAGGGACGTGAAGGAGTCTTTAAATGAATCAAGGATAGGAAGAACAAACACCTATCGGACCCCATCAACAGCATACCCCAAATTTCAAAAAGGAATGGGTGTGGTCTTAAGAACAGAGACTTTTAAAGGTGCTGGAAATTCGCAGTCTTCCTCGAGCAATATGAGTACAACAAGGAAAGACGGAGGGGGAACATCATCTGTGGGTTCTAGGATAGGAGGAAATCCAATAGGAGGGAGTAAAAATAGGGCAGTTAGAAACCTGCCTTACCTAGAGTACCTAAAGAGAAGGGAAAAAGGAAGATGTTTTCATTGTGGAGGAGCTTTTGGACCAGGCCATCACTGCCCAGAAAAAGTTTGAGGGTGGTAATACTAGCAGAAGATGAGGAGGACAGTGAGGGCAGAGAGGAGGATGGAGGAGAGGAGAAAATTGGAGTGTTGGAAAATAAGAGAACGGAGCTATCTCTATTTTTAGCTGGGGGCTTAACGTAAATTAATACCATGAAATTGCAAGGGGATATCAAAGGGTAAAAAGTATTAATTTTAATTGATAGTGGGGCGAGTCATAATTTTGTCTCAACACAATTGGTGACATAATTGGGGTTAATGGTAGAAGATACCTCCCTTACTGTGTCAGATTAAGGGATGGACACAAGAAGCAAACACAAGGGTGCTACAGAGATGTGGAAGTTAATTTGGAGGATCATATTTTTAAAAAAGACATTTTTTCTGTTTGAGTTAGGAGGCGTAGACGTGATCTTGGGAGTGGAATGGCTAGCATCCTAGGGAGAACTTAGGTAAATTGGAACACCTTAACCATGAGTCTCCTTAGTATGGGAGTTGGACCTAACCAGTCAAGAGGAAGAAGGAGAAGTGGGGACCATGAGTCTCCTTATGCATAGACTATAGAGTCTTGAATAAGGTTACCATGTCTGATAAATTCTCAATACCCGTGATAGAAGAGTTATTAGTTGAACTACATGGGGCTACCTATTTTTCCAATGTTGATTTGAAGGCAGGTTATCATCAAATCAGAATGTATGATTGGGATATACAGAAAACGGCCTTTCGCACACACCATGGCCATTACGAGTTCTTGGTCATGCCCTTTGGGCTAACCAACGTGCCAACAACCTTCCAATGTGCCATGAACACAATTTTGTAACCAGATTTAAGAAGTTCGTTTTAGTGTTCTTTGATGACATCTTAATTTATAACTAATTGTGGGAGGATCATATGACTCACTTAAAATAGGTGTTACACACACTACAACAACAAAAGTTCTTTGCAAATAAAAAGTGTGAGTTTGGGAGGCAAGAGGTGAAATATTTGGGTCACGTAATTCATCAATGGCCTTTGCCAAAAATTCTTAAGGCTTTGAGGAGTTTTCTTGGGTTAACCAGGTATTATAGGAGATTCATCCAAGACTATGGAAAGGTAGCAAAACCATTGACAGGTCTATTAAAGAAGGGATGTTTCTACTGGAATGAAGAAAGCACTAAGGCCATGGATGCCTTAAAGGAGGCTATAACCACAACCCCTATTCTAAAACTCGCAGACTTCAACCAACCTTTTTCCATTGAGTTTGATGCATCAGGGAGAGGGTTGGGAGCTATGCTAACATAGGACAAACACCCTATTGCGTTCTTTCAACAAAGGCCTATCTGACACTTCTTTAACCAAGTGCATTTATGAGAAAGAGTTGATGGCTTTAGTTGTAGCCATCCAGCATTGGAGACCCTATTTATTCGGGCAAAAATTTACAGTATATACTGACCAAATGAGTCTAAGGTACTTGTTAGAGCAGCGCATCGCCACACAAAACCAGTAGAATTGGCTGGCCAAATTGATGGGATATGAATTTGATATTGTTTATAAAATTAGGGCATCCAATAGAGTAACTGATGCCCTCTCTCGAAGGGGGGAGAATGAGGAGGATGAAAAAGAATTGAATTTAATTTCCATACCATTCTAGCAAGACTTCCAGAAGATACTGGAAGAAGTGGAAGGGGATGTAGAATTGCAAAAGATCATAGAAGGGCTGAGGAATGATCTTGGGAGGCAAGGGCAGTATGCCTTGGAACATGGCAGACTTCATCATAAAGGCAGGCTTGTTCTATCAGCCAATTCAGCATGGATTGTAAGACTGCTGGATGAACACAATACCAAGCCTATAGGAGGTCACTCAACAGTGTTTAAAACATATATGAGGTTGAGTCAGTCACTATACTGGATTGGAATGAAGAAGATGGTGACAGATTTTGTGGTTGCTTGTTTAGTGTGTCAACAACACAAGTACCTAGCCTCTTCACCACAAGGGCTGCTACAACCTTTACCCATACCCAATGATGTATGGGAGGACATTAGTATGGACTTCATTGTCAAGCTGCCAACATCTAATGGGTATGATTCAATTTTGGTGGTGGTGGATAAATTAAGTAAATATGGGCATTTTATACCTATTAAACACCCATATTCAGCCAAGAACATAGTAGAGGTGTTTGCCAAAGAAATAGTGAGACTACATAGGATTCCTGCATCTATTGTTAGTGACAAAGACCCCTCATTTTTAAGTATCTTCTGGAAGGAGCTGATTAGGGTGTAGGGAACACAACTAAACATGAGCATTGCATACCATCATGAGACGGATGGCTAAACTGAGGTCCTAAATAGAACCTTAGAAACCTATTTGAGGTTCTTTAGCTCAGAACAACCCAACTCATGGTCTCACTTCCTCTCATAGGCCGAATACTGGTATAATACTAGTTTTCATGGAGCAGCCCAAAAATCCCCTTTTGAGATAATGCATGGCAGACCACCTCCTTCCATTAATAGATTTATTCCACGGGAAACCATTGTGGAAGCTGTGGCACAGGATCTAATGATGAGAGATTAAGCTTTGAGCCAACTCAAGTTCCACCTTACAAGAGCCCAAGATCATATGTCTAAATATGCGAATAAACATAGGAAATTGTCCTCCATCCGAGTAGGGGACTGGGTTTTTCTAAAAATATGCCCCCATAGACAGGTCTCAATGCTAATTAGGCTGCACCCAAAGCTATCTGCTAGATATTATGGTCCCTTTTTAGTGTTGAGACAGGTAGGACCAATATAGCATTTGGACTACAACTTCCAAACACAACCATGATTCGCCAAGTGTTTCACATTTTACAATTGAAGAAGGCAGTGGCCACTCATCAAGTTGAGAAAGACCTTCCAGAAGAATTGCAGGGCAAGACCTCTAATTGGTTTCTAGAGAAGATATTGGATAACAGATTGTGACATCTACCTGATGTGACCCCACGTGATTCAGAGTGCTTCATCCAATTGTTGCAGCCCAATAGCGCATCATTTCCTTTTTCATTCTTCACGCATCCAAACAAGACTCCAGCATCTTCTTTGGATTGGGCTTTTATCAGCAGCCCAATTCATGCTCTTTCACTTGTGTGGCAAAGGTCCAGCCTATCTCAATTCTTTCCCGCGTCCAGCACTCCATTCCTGCTGCAACCAATCTCAAGTCTTTAATTGGGCCGAGACTCATCATCCAGTAGCCCAAGTTGAAGACCGCTCCAACCTACACCTTTTAGTTGTTGCGCAGCTCTAGTTGCTTCCTCGTTTCTGAAAGCCAACCCTAACACTTCCCCACGCGTGTGAAGTAACCAGCCGCTAGGGAAGCCCTTTCATTCTTCACGCGTCCCACAGTTGTTCTCCTTTGAGGTTTCCGTTAGGGTTAGGGTCTTGTGTAAAGCTTATTCACATTTTTCTTTTGTTTGCCTTCCTTGTCACGACTACCCTTCATCTATAAAAAGTGCAAGCCATTTCTTTGTAATCTAGCTTAGATGAATATATGAGAGTTGATTTTTCCTCCATTTTCGTCAGCTCACCCCTTTCCTTAGTTGAGGATTTATCCTCCTAGGGTTACCGTAACAGTGAGGAGTGCGTGGGTTCCCCACTGAAACTCCGATCTAATCGAGTCATCGATCTTTCGATGCATTTTCTTGTCAATTCCACCGAACAATCGACGTTTGGAGGCCGTTCTCCGACGAATGGAGCACAATCCCATCGATTAATGGTGCTGACGGCCTCATCAAGTGGTATTCAAAGCCACTCGTTCTTGGACTGCGCTGAGATAAGTTTCTTCTTTATCTCTAGTTATTCTTCTTTACATGTTTGATTTTCGTCTTGTTCATTATTGATTGCATTTTTGCGTCTCTGGTGTTCAGTCTGTGTTAAATTTTGTGCTGAAATTGATTCATTAATATTGTTCAGATTACCTTGAATCAATTACTTTAATGTTGAAATGTTTAGCTTTTTGCTTCCACCATTCTAATGCATGTCCGTAGGATCTTGATAACGCTGTTGTTGACGCGTTCAAATTAATACTACTTATCTATAACAACTTCAGTATTGTTAAGAAAGTAGTCAACAAAATAGAAAGGGTAAAGTAACCCAAAGTCGTCTCCCAACGAACACGGAATTGATTTTTAA
>Ga0214542_1000422_pt1 | contig 75675 bp, 26 predicted proteins | sample CNSS1metaG_FD_160096 | JGI IMG/M metagenome (GOLD analysis project Ga0214542, IMG submission 160096) | Root nodule microbial communities from cowpea collected in UCLA plant growth center, Los Angeles, California, USA - CNSS1 | ecosystem: Host-associated > Plants > Roots > Nodule | place: USA...
AAAAAAAGGAAATTATATTAAAAAAAAAAAAAAAAAAAAAAAAAAAAAGAAAAATAAAAAAAAAAAAAAAAAAAAAAAAAAAAAATTGGAAAAAAAAAAAAAAAAAAAAAAGCAGAAGAAAATAAGACTTCCTGTACATGACAAGAAGAAAGAACTTATCCCATAAGGCTAAACCTAGTTTTATTCCAACAAAAAACAGAGTATCCTCTGCCTCTGCCTCTGCTCTGTTCTGTTCTGTTCCAACCCTGCATCAGTATAAACGGAAAGTTGAAGAATCTCCGACTTGAGAAGTGGTGGTTGACCTTGTATACTTCTTTGATGAAGACGGAGATTGTGAAAGGTCACCGGACCTTCTCCTCAGCATCTGTCTCATCCCATCAGCCACTCTAACGGCAGGGTTTGATTTGAACTTGCGGCAGAATGACATGTGAGCCTTCACAGCTTCATCCATGGCCGGTGATGTTTTTTTCCCTCCATAGCTCACTTCGTCTCTCACTGCTTCAGAGCACAACCCACATAACCATTTTCCATCGAACTTGGACTTTACTTCGGTGATGTAGTCTTGGGTGCAATCCTCCTTCAACCCACAACACTCGCACTTCACTGACTCAATCTCCATCTTTATAATACCTGTTTTCGAACTTGTTGTTTTTTGTAAGGATGAGAATCTTTCTTTCTCCTTAAGACATGCAAGAAGGGCACAATGATTGAGGTGGTCTTGTTTATTTACTAGCGTGTAGCATGGTTTTGTTGGGCGAAGGACTAGGAAGTGGGTATTGTTGTGAAATGAGGGGCTTTATGGTGTTTGAGAGATAGAGAGAGAGAGAAAGAAAGTGTGTTTAAGTTTAAGATAGTGAAATGCCATAATTTCCTCCATGTTCTAAGGGACATGGGCAGTGGAAAATGTGACAAGGCTGGTCGGAGGGACCTTTGCTCTGCCCTTTTCTAGCATTTAATATTTTAATTCTACTACCCATAAATCAAACTACCCAAAATGTAAAATAAGTGGGACAAAGTGGTGGGTACCTGAACAGTTAATACTATCTATATATTATAATTTTGGTTTAATTTGATACTCATTTTTAAAAAGGTGTTAATTGAGTTTCAAATTTTAAAAAAATATCTTAATTAGGTAATTTTCTGACAAAAATTTTTAATACCGTTAATTTTATTCATAACTTTTACCTCTAAATTTTAATATAAATATCAATACTTAATTTTGTACGTCATTTTAAATATCAATACTGTTAACGACGTTAACAATTTTCTTCTGAAAGGGACCTGATTGAGATAACTTTTTAAAAATTGGGACTCGATTAACACATTTTTAAAAACGAGTACCAAACTAATATATCTGAATAAAAACGAGGATCATCTTAGTAATTAAACCTATAATATTCTATTCTATTGCATTTTTACTAACTTCTTAGTCCTTCTTTCTATTTTTTTATTCAATGCCCTGTTCTCTCACTTCAATATTTTATACTAATGCATGAATAGTTTTTTCTTATTAATTATTTTACAAGAAAAGTCTTCGACTTTAACAATGAGTTAGACCGCAGTATTTCAATATGATTAATTTGGAATGCCCTGCTCACAAAAGCCCAACTATCATTCTCTTTAGATGTGTATAAAGAGTTCACTGATTTTTGTGTTGAAATAATTAACATTATTGATAAGTGTTTATAATATCTTGTGTCATCATCCTAATTAAACTTCTGAATTTACTATTAAGTTATGAGCTTTGTTTATTAAATGTTTAAATTTAAGGTTTAAACACTTTCTTTTAGTATTATTTATAGAAATGTGAAAGTTAAGGAGAGGAAGTTAGTTTGAAATCATGTTGTTTAGTAACTACAATATTTATTTAATTGAAGGATTATTATATTCATTGAATCACCGATATTTGTTCAATAATGAAAAAGTTAACTGTGCTTAAAAGGTTGTCTGTTTAGCATAGAGAAAAAAAAAAAAAAAACTCAATCAAAAGTTTGGACTGGAAACCTGAATCTCTTGAAATGAATATTTAGAGGAAGAAAGGAACTATGTGCTAGGGAGACAAGAGGAGAAACTTCATAAAGACTTCTCACTTCAATCTTGTTATTCTCTTGACTATTTTTTGTTTTCTAATCGTCTAGGAACAGTTAACTCCTATTTTCATTGGGATTGTATGTAATGATTTTTTCATATATGCAATTTTTCTTTTGAAACATAAATATGTAGTGTGACTCGTGTTTTTTCTTGATGTTTCGTATTGCATGATTTGATTATTTATACTTTTAATTGTATCTAAAATTGAAAAATATTTTTAGAACTTGATTTTGAAGATCGAACAATTTAGACAAATGATTCTAGACTTAATTTTATATATCTTGGTCATTGTAAACACTTATTCTTCAAGCAAATCTAATTGAAAAAAAATGAGATTAACATTTTCATATTAAATCTTTAAGAAATCATAACTAGTGAGCTTATTGTGTGAATGATATTGAGTTATCTTAGAGATATTCTGGTCAGAAAATCTGCATTGAGTTGAGTTCATAAAATCTAACATGGTGCATCTTTACTCTTATTAAGTAATATAATTTTAAGTTGGTAAGTTTGAATAAATTCATAAGTATCACTACTCTTCAAACTTATATGAGCCAACGATTTGAATTTTTAGTCCAAATTAAGAAGAATTCAAATGGACTAAACACACAAAAATTCTTGAGAAATGTTATATAAACTTTTCATTTTACTTGTACAATTTGATATCCTTATAAAAGAAATAACAATAACTTCATCTCAATATTTAAACTCAAGATTGTTAATTAAATTAGAATAATTACTTTAATTGATTTATGTATTCCTCACTTAAACGTAAGTACTCCACTTTCAATTCATGTGTATATTATTTAATATATTTATTTTGAAATAAAAAACAATAATCTTACATGTCTATTGATATAAGTATTATTTTTATTTCACCATATATAAAAAATATAACAAAAATTTTAAAATAATAAAAAATTATTTATATTATTTTAACCTCATGACAATAATAGGTGTCAATGCATAATTATTCGTTTAATTTTAAAAGGTAAAATATTGAACTTATAAGTTCATTAATAAGTAAGTTTTAGTTTTCATAACATGTAATTAATGTGTAGAGTTCATATTTTTATACATGTTGTTGACATTATAACTTCAACCTTATTCAAAAACACTTAAAATGAGTTTTTTTGTTTTTATTTTTTGACTTGGCTAAGCTTCCCTATTTCTTTTGTTCCTTCGGTTGTTAGAGAAGAAATAAGGAATAGAAAATTGAGAGAAACCCAAAGCACATGGCAAGGTAAAGCTACAAATGCTAATCCAATTAATTTTCTCATTCCTTCAATATTTTTTAGTGCAAGATGTCAAGATTTCCTCTCATAATGGCCATGTGCTTTGTGCCAAGTAGCCTTTGTTGTGCAAGCTTCAGTCACCATCCTAACTCACAAAACAAAAATTGATCAAATCCGTCGCAACTTTTTCCATGTTTATGTACCGTCCTTATCCCAATTTCATTATACTGCTCTCATATTTATTACCATAACATATAATTAAATATAATGTTAAAAATTTAAGTGTGAGTCTAAGTTCACATTGATTATAAATGAGAAAGAGAAAATAAAGTACTATATAAGAATAAAAACACATAAATTTATTATCTTAATGTTTTGGGTTGAGAGTGGTGTCAATATATTTTGAGTTGAGAGTGTTGTCAATGTCTTATGTGTTTGGACTCTGATTTTATTAGTGTTGTTTTTTTTCTAGTGAAACTTCTTCTATAAATTTAACATATAATTATCTCCAATAAAAGTGTGATCGACTGATATACGGGAAAATTATAACAAATACATAAGGTAATTATAACATGCAAAAAAAAAAAAAAAGAAGAGAGTTAAAGTGAATGTGAATTCTCAATATATATATTTTGTTAAAAGTTGTGGACTGATTGGGCACCTCATCACCTCACCTTATTGTTGTTGTTTTTAGAAAAAATCTCTCACCAAAAAGTGTGGGAATATATTATATAAGGATGAAAAGGAAATGCATATAAAAGTAAGTTACAAAACTATACTTTCATTACAATCATAATTCACTTTAAAATTACCTGACAAAAGAATGTGACAAATAATAAATTCACGACTTGACTACACATTGCCAGATTTTTCCAAGCTGTCGAAAGTTGCAATAATACTACTCTACTCTCTCCCCTAAAAAAACATTTCTCTTCCTTTTTCTCTTTCACATAGACAAAGCATCTTCATAGAGTGATTCTAGTTAAAAAAAAAAAAAACATTTAGGAATGCTCCTTTTCCTCTAACAAAGTGCGCATGCAATTAATTACACACTTCTCAAAGATTGCATGCAAAAAAGATAAAAATATTATCTACAAAGGGTCACAATTTCACCCCACTCAACAATTTTGCACCTGTTCAATTTATGTTGAACTTGCTTTTATAGGTCTCAATTAATATGACGCCAGTGTGACAATATCCTAGCATCAATGAAAAAGAACTATCACTTGCTATATACTATTATATTTTCCCACAACTTTAATATTTGTTTTTGATCAATGTTGCTTTCAACTACATATTCGTTGGTCTATAGTTTTTGATGCCATTTCACATGAAAATAAATATGGTCTTCTTCTCATACTCCCGACACACGGAAGATCACAATTGGTCTGTAATTACTCATGAGCTCAGAACCCTGAATTGATTAAATTTGCTGAAAAAAAAGTCAAAGTCAGAGTCATAGTAGGTATGTAAATATATGGAGGAGGATGTGCAAAATGAAACATGGAACGTGCATCTTCTGTTGAAAGTTTGAACTCCCTTTTCCAGCGAATCGTTTCTCTTGGATATTAACAGATCTGGAATGTCGAATTTACAGAAGAGCATTTGTGTGAATAGTAATAGGGTACTATATAAAAATGAAGACTCATAAATTTATTATCTTAAAGTTTTAGATTGATACTAGTATGAATGTGTTATTTGGTTGGACTTAGATATCGTTGATGTCGTGTTTCCAATGAACTTCATCCTCTTTCCACTTAACCTGGAACAGTTAAACTCATTTACAAAGGTAGCTTTCAGGCTTTAATATGATGGTTTTGACATTGAAAGGAAAGTGATGGTGAATGGAAGGGGTTGAAAAGCTGTTCTTCTTCTCTTGGGACCAGTGATCTGATTTTGAAGGGCCTATTGAGATCATTATTAAGCAGCGGAAAATAAAGTTAGTTAGGTTGATTACATGAGAAGAATCATAATTGAGTGGGCTAACTTGCCAACAATAATTGCAGAAATTTGGTAATAATTTTAGGACCACTCATGTTAGTGACCAAAGCCTAAAATGGAACCATCGATCTCTGTGATCAAAATAGTGACTACTCCTGCCACTGTTAATAGCTGCGAGTAAAAATTACATCCAATATCTGTTTTATCAGAGATCATGCAAGTTTTTGATACATGATATATAGAAGAACCATGCATGAGAAGAAAATGAAGTGTGTTTGGTGTGAGTGTCCTTCCAAGGGATAGAAACTATGTAAGTTCCTTATTACTCATAGGTCCACATACTGTGCCATTTTCATTTATCCAAAACATGGGTATTAATTGTATCATTCATATAAGAAAGTTTATGATATGAACATGCATGAAGAAGATGTGTAACATTTCTTCTTTTATGCAATAGATACGAGCAATGTAACTCTCCATTTCTTGCACGCCACAATATATTCAAAGCGTATCCAGGGAGTGCCTTATTTAGAGTTCATACCTAATTCATGTCATTCTGCTCGCCATGTGTATAAAACTCGTCAGATAAGTCGTATATGTACAGAGAGGGAAAGTGGTATGAGACGAGTTTTGTGAGGGTATTCACTTGAGAAATATAATACCACTCAATTACGAGTCCAATCTTCACAGGAATCTAAGTCTCGGTCTACTTTTTTTATGGAGTTAAAATGAGAAAATTGAATATTATTTAAGGATGAAAATTTATAAATATACTATTTTTAATTTTGGAATTATAAGTGATGCGAATAATATAGATGTTGATTGTATTTGTCTATAAATGCTTAAGTCAGTTCAAGTCCGTTCTGGTAAGTGCAATTAATGTTGTAATAAATGTGAAGTAAAAATCTCACCAACTTACCTTGATCTCCTTTTTTATAGTTTTTGACATGGGCCCGTGATTAGGATTTTCTTAATCATGACCTAATTGTTTTTTAAAGTTGATTATTGACTTGTATTACTTTAATTTACTTTTAATTTATTAATGTAGTTTTGGTGCAATCGTCCGACCGGAGGGTCGTGCGTCCTCATAAAGAGGGCTTTGTTATGGCGACAAAATTCAATTGGAATGATCAACGGGACCGTTCGGTCGCGAACTCCCTTAAATCACTTCGGAGAGATTGTCATATTAACCAAAGGAATCATCTGCCTGTAGTGGACGGCCTTCGGTAGCTTATCCTTGGATCGCTTGACCGATGGTCTGGTTAGGATTTCGATAGGTCTACAGTACATATTCTAAATTATTTCTTATATTTTTTATTTTTTTTATATTTTAAAATTAATTAAAAAATACAAATTTAAATTATAATAAAAGTTATAAAAATTTGGTTATTATAATATCATCTTTCAATAAAGAATGGACAACATTTTTAGTTTAACATTTTAAAATAATAAATTTATAAATCTTTATATTTATCTCATTTAATTAGAGTGAGACTTAAATTAACAAACCCAGAAACAAAGCACGACAATCTATGATAACAAGAGTGTGAAAAAATAGTATTTAAACGCATGTTATATATATTATCCATTCAAGTCCTTGGTTTGTCGTTTCATTTTAACTTTCTGCGGCTATGCTTCTGCCGCATTAATCCACCTAATAGCATTATTCGTTCTGAAAATCCAACCAGATTTTTTTTTATATACTTTTTGTTTCTATGTGCGCTGCTGTCAAGTTTGTTGTCCTTTATAATATTACAACAATAATAATCTAATCCTTCATACTCAATGCAAAAGCTCAAAACAAAAAGAATCTCACCCGTCAACTACCTTAAGCCTCTTTAATTATGTTTGTCTTGTACTTATATATGTACAAAACATATATATTTGAACTACTTTTCACAGAAAAGTTCTAAGAAGAAAAAAATAATAATTTCCCAATCAATTAAAGTTAACTTAAAAATTAAAAATAAAAATAATTTTTTTTACATGAGAATAATAATTTCTCTTATATATAAACTAGTCTTAATTTTTATGGAAAATATTTATTTAAAATTCTTATAGAAAATTTGTATGTATATATGTGAGTAGTTGATGAGTGAATGATTTGTCACATGCATAGCTTGGTTGGAGTTATGTTAAATATTAGTTGGAAGTGTTAAAAAAACTTAATGGTGTTCACATGGCAACCCACATGGCACTTACCTTCCTAATGTGGATTCTTTCTTTTCTTTTCTTTTGTATCCAACCACTATCAATCATCTATAGGAATTGGTAACCTACTTTTTAGTCTTCACACTTCAAAGTTATATTGAGAGACTATTACAATGGCCACCAAAAATGGATAGAACTTTCATACATATAGGTCATAACCACAAAAGTCCATATCAATCATCATTATGTTTTAATTTAATCTCTCTCCATTATCATTAGTGCTGTCGTTGTTTCTCCAAAATTACAACGGCAGCAACCACCACCAATTATAAAGCTGTAATGGTGCATGCATGTAACAAAGATAGATATGTGATATTTGTATTTATTTTTCAAACTTAACAAGTTTGTGAGTTTTGAGAGTCATCTTTACCATTTTTTTTATTCTGGTAAAATCTTAAATTATTGTTTTTAGTTATTTTTATAAGTGTAAATTTTAATTTTATTTTCTTTAAAACTTTAAATATTCATTTTAGATAAATAAATCATATTTATTTTATGTATGGATATTATATTACCATATTATTGGATGTAGTATTTAAAATATTTATTTAATCTTTTTATTCGACACTCAAAAATAATACAAAAATAAAAAATTATATATATATATATATATATATATATATATATATTCTTTGTAATATTTTAGGTCTATAAACATCATAAAATACATTTTATTGTGTTTTATCTCGTGCGGAGTTTGAATGTTATTTGAAAGTTTGGATCTTGAAAAAAAGATTTAATATTATAAGTTTATTTTCTTATTTTCTCTATTTTTATTGGTATTGTACATGGGTTAAGTAATCCCTAATGTCTCAATCTTTTATTTATATATTAATTATTACTGATAAAAAAACAAAAGTAATTAAGTAGTCTTATATAATTATACAACCGCTATATAACCTATTTAGCAATTTTTAGTTTAAATGATCTATCAAACAACCTATATAACCTATCAAACAACACTTTTAAACGATCTTCATATGTTTTTTCTTAAATTAGAAACTAGGTCAATATACTCAACACTTCCTTCTTACTTCCTACCAATAACATTATGTCATGTTTTTCTTTCATATATATGTAATTATTGCCATCACATATGAAACTTTTTGGGGTGTAAAATTATCTTTTGTCAAGAACGAGCACTAAAGGTAAGGTGAATTTTTCTTTCTGGTGTTCAGTTTGTTATATAATTAAATAATGTTTAATTTGAGAATTAGAGTACTTTAAATAAAAATTAATATCCAAATTAGACCTATTTGAATCCAAATATTCAAATATCAATGGAATGGTTTGGCATAATAATATTGTATGACACAAACATGATCCCTGACATTAACCAAAAGCCTTAAAAAAATTGGCTGTCATAATCTTATTCTCTCTGACAAATACATTTATTGAACCAATAGCTTCGTCGAATTCAGAATATAATCCAAAGATCTTTTAGACATTATTGGGTTCTGTAAGTGTGTATTGATGATGTGGGGCATTATGTATACCCAAAAAATAAATCACAATAAACAATTGTATTGATGATGAAACAGTGGTCTGAACATATTTTCCTTTTCTTAATTGCTAATGGGGCATCCATCTTCATACCTACGACGTTTCATAATTATATCAACATTGATAATTTTGTCTCAAATAAGGTATATTTCAAATTGAGTCCTCTTATCTACAAAGATTTTCGGGTATTGTTAGCCATGTCAAGAATCTCTCAACTGTCAATACAAATCACTTTCCATCCAAAAATCTTTTACAAGTGAAGGAGAGAAAGAAAAATGCAACCAGTAACAAAAACAAAAATAAAATTACTTAGAACATCGACTAGAAATAAAAATAAATTATTAGTGAAATATCATTTTAGAATTTTAGTTTGCAAATGTTGAGTGAGATTCAAAATTTACCTATTAAAATTATATTAGAGTCATCAATATTTATTGTTTTTTAAGTTTATATATCACGTTATTGTTATCGAGTTAGATCATCAATTAATATCTAGTTCTAATATGTTTTGACTTGAGAAAAATGTGTTGAAGGATTTCATGTTAACTAATTTTTAGTATATAAACAGACGCAAATTTCACTATACAAACTAATTTTATAAAATTAAATTTTTGTATTTTATATAATTTTTATATAAAATTATTATTCTCTATTTTGTTATTATTGTGGATTAACATTAATCAATAAATTATATTATTTATAAGTATCAATTATATTACACAATGATTATTAATTTATGGATAATATATATTGGATTTCTGATGAACTGTTCATGATGTGGATTGGACTGATTAATGAACAGTTTGTGATGAACTTGACGATTCAGTAATCTGTTGAGAGGTCTCTTGTCTCTACTGATAAGGATATAAAATTAATATCCCATTAATCAATTTTAAAGATAGAGAAATAAGAGATTAGAAATAAGACATTAGATACGTACTTTGCTTCTCTGGACATTCAGTCCTTCTAACATACCCTAACAGAAAGAGAACAATATTTTCTCACACAAAATTCTGATACAACTCTTCCATCTACATTATTCTTAATTGCTAATTAGGTATTCTTAATTGCTAATTCTGATACAATTCTTAAGAAAATTTATTCTATGATAAAGATAAAGTTTGATGTTCTTTATAATTGATCTAATTAGACTTCATAATCTAACATAAATTACACTTTAAATAACTTAAAACAAATTGCATGACTAATTTTATTATGTGGTTGAGAAAAAGACGTGAATGATTACAGAAAATGCAAGCAAGGTTCTAATTGTTTGATGGAGTAGAATATACATGTGCAGCATAAGCCATATCGCAACTTGGCAAGAATATGGTTTTTCTTCATCTGCCATTTCCCATCAATGGGATACTGATTAAATTTATTGAATTATGAACTGTAATATGATGCTTTTGACGTGACAGGAACATATCACGTAACACGTATTTATAAGATTTAGTGAGAAAAACTATAAACAAATACTATAGCAGATCACTGATTTTGAAGTTTTGAAGCAGTGAAAGTTGCTTATTTAGCAGAGCAGCATCCATGGTAAATAAACAGTTAATGTCTGATGAGAATAATGATTAATGTGAATGGGTGAAGCAAGAAGGTTGTTTGAGCGAAGAAGCATGAACATTAGTCCCATCCCCGGGGAACCCTGTCCTCATGTTACTCATTCATGTTTCTCAGAACTGAATTCATTGGTGAGTGAATGTGTGACATGGAGCAGACCATATGGCTCCAAAGGCTTCATTCTTAACTTGATCATATCAAAAGTGTTATGACTCAGAAACAGTAGATGGTGAAAAAGCATGGTGTGACCCACCATGTGCACCGTTACTGTAACATCCACCACCTGCCACATGTGAAGCCGCCATAACCCAAGCTTAAGTGCCTTAATATCGCTTTCTTCTCACTGGATTCAGATTGTCTTATTAACGTTTTAGATATTTTTCGTAAGTGTTATGTCTACAGAGAAGGTTTTGTGGAAAGATACAACACCAATAAGACCTGAGTTCGAGTCGATTTTAACCATCGATTTTGATATCACTTGTTAGATTTATAGATGGAGTTTCATTATGGATATACAATACCAATGAGACTTAAACTCAACTACATACTGTATTGACACCACTCTTAACTCAAAACCTTAAGACAATAAGTTTATGATCTTTATTCTTATATAATACTTTACTTTCTCATTTCTAACTAATGTGAAACTTAAACTTACACTTAAATTCCTACTCGTAAGCATCATTAATCTTTTACTATGTTATTGTTTTCAGGACCAAATTCGGTGCCATATTCTTTTCTTTGCGAGAAGACATTAATACCACACCTGGATCAGGTACGTGACTTCTTCAATCATTATACATACTCTGTTTTATTATAAACTACACTCTAACCTCGATAAATTTCACAGAGCCTGCATCTCACTTCTTGCTTATATGGTATAATCAGACTATTTTTAATTGAGGTATACATCTTCAACAACGTAGATGTAGAAGTGGTCTGATATAAGGTAATACAGTAGAATTAATAAATCTCATATATATATACCCAACAAATTTAATTACAACAGATTTTAATATAATATTAAAAAGTAGACCTTAATTTAATATTAAGAATTAATGTTATAAACTTGAATTAAGCTTAAAAGTTTAGTCTCTCTTAAGACTATTGGAACGAAATGAGAGGTTTTGGATGAAGAGTAAAGGAAGGATAAGGATGGAATAGCACACTAGAAAATAATTTTCTTTATTTATGAGTTTAGACAAATTTGTGGAAACAAAATTGGAGATGGGTTTTATTTAGACCCTTTTTCTATAAACTCCTTATATTTATAGGAAAAGACATCAAAATAGTAAAAAATGAGTTTTCGTACTTAACTTTTTGACAAACGGCTTTTTTGCATTTAGGAGTCCGTTAGAAGTGAAATTTATAAATATGGGTTTGTTGATTTTTTTTTTTGTCAAACAGGATCAAGTCGTCGTGGTGGAGGACGACATTAAAGGTGAAGTCGTCTTCCACCCGATCGGTTTTTTTTTTTTTTTTTTTCTAAAATGTAAAGTTGTCATGGGAGACATCAACGGTTTTAGTGGTACTGGAAAAGTAAAGTCGTCTTTATACATGACAACTTCACTTTTCAGATTTTTTTTTATTTTCTTTTTTGTAATTAATGGAAACTGAAAATTAAATAATGAAAACTAAAAATTTTGAAAAAAAAAAGAAAAAATAATTAAAACTGAAAATTTTGAAAAAAAAAGAAAAATAATTAAAACTGAAAATTTTGAAAAAACAAAAAATAATTAAAACTGATTTTTTTTTAAAAAAAATAACTTTTGAAAATTTTGAAAATAAATAAATAAAATCTGAAAAGTGAAGTCGTCACCTTACCACTAAAACCGTTGTCTCCCATGACGACTTTGCTTTTTTTTAAAAAAAAAAGAGAAATCAATCGGATAGAGGACGACTTCATTTATAATGACCCTGAAAAAAAAAAAATCAACGAATCCATATTTACAAATTTGACTTCTAAAAGACCCTCAAATATAAAAAAGCCTTTGACAAACACTTTCGTGTGTATATATATATATATATATATATATATATATATATATGTTTTTCTTCTAAAAACTACATATATAACTTGAGTTTCGACTTATAAAAAACATTCGGTACAAATATTTATCAAATAATATTATGTAAACGTACCTTGTTCTTCATACCTTGAAGTTCCTTTATGCTCTTTTTTCCAAATTAAAACGAGAAATACATTATTTATCTTAATAATATGTAATTTACTATGCTACTATATAACTCTTCTATGTTACTCCTTCTCGATGTACCTTATTACCTTCCAGAACTCAAACATTATCTATTTTAACAGTGTGTCCTTCAATATTTTATTACGTTTAATAACTCTTTTATTCCATTTCTTTGCTGCTATCTCATCTCATCCTATTCATTCCAGAACTTTCAAACGTACCATTATAATTTGCTTGGATAAGTGATGACGAAGGAACACAAAGATGGAAAAATGGTAAGAAAACCATTCAACATTCAATGAATTTGGAATTTCTTTTATTTGTTAAATCTGCTATACTATCATTGCAAAAAAAAAAAAAAGTAAGGTTTTTGCATTCTTCAAAACATCACGTATTCATATCTTCACCGAAATAAAAACGCTCTGCGACGTGTGTACCTTATTTTTAATACTGAATAAACATTTCAATTTGATCTCTATTGTAAATAAACTTTAATTAAATTAAATGTCTTACAGAATTGAAAAGAACTACAGGTCATCATTTGATTAAAAACTTGATAATAAAACATGAACATATAATTTATGCTAAGTATATAAATTATTTGAACATGATCATATAGTTACAATTACAAACTGTAGTACATAATAAATTTATCATTTTTTTTAATAACTGACTTAAAAGTTATAAAAGGTTAATCAACCATGTAAACTTTAATACCGATAATACATGCTATATTAATATAATACAAGATAAGATAATGTAAAGGATGTCTAATAAAAAGGAGATAAATGGACACCTAGGATGATCCCAACATCCACCCGACAACCCTACTACAAAATAAAAAAAAAAAAAACAAAAAAAAAATTAAGAAATAACAAAAAGCAAAACAACGTGTAACAGTGTTGTTGGAATGTCTATAAAAAAGTGATGTATGTATCAGCACTCATATAAAGTACACGTACGTAGCTTATAACCTTCACTCCGGTACATCTTCATTCCCTCTCCTTTTCCCACTTTTATTAAACACATTATGATCTATTAAGAAAGAAAGCATAAATAAAACATTGACTCGTTCTTCCTTTAAAGGGTGCTGCGTTTGGAGAATTAATTCCAATTGAATCAATTATCCAACCTAAAAGTAAAAATTAACTGCTTCTCATTCGATGTAAATTTTTTACTCTTTAATTAATTTTAAAAATCAAACACGTATTAGTTTTACGTTACAAAATTAATTCTAATGAATTTTACACAATTTAACACATAACCAAACACTACGAAATCTTAAAAAAAATTCAAAATTGAAAATCCTGAATATAAGTTCTGAGAACTTTATTTAGACAATTACAGGCGAATGTTTTATGTCTAGAACTATATGAAATCACTAGTCCTCCATTTTACTACATATGAGAATGTTGAACATAAGCACCCCGGCAAAATTACTTAACCTTAAGCAGTACATGGACCCAGTGAATCTTCTTTTTACTAGAAGATAACAAGAAATATAAGTTGCTTGTTTTCTGATTAAGTATAACTGCTTATGGAAACACGTAAGCAGCTTAATAGCGATTGCCATTATCGAATAACGATTATTGGCTAATAAATACAGAGCCCCCAAGTTCTTACAAAGAAGTAAAAGGGTGCATGATTAAACAAAAAAGGAGAAAGTACACTACAAAGAACCCCGTGAATGATAGTTCAGAGTTCTGACGAGATTGACACTGTCGTTGATGGTTAGCACTATCTTGAGTCATATTGTCTAGAAGCTTTTTTCTCCACAAAATCAAACAGTTTTGATTTTAACTTGACTTTGGTGTCGTGGTAAAACCCATGGTAGAAACTTGAGCATCGTATATACATATACAATTTTTTTCTGCAAGTGTAAGTGACATCTGTTGAACTTGCAAACAATGAGAGCTATAGCTTTGGCAAAGAGAGACAAGTACGTGAAAAGCCAAGGACAAACAACCAGAATCAATGACACTTCATCTCAATATCGGAATCGTCGTCCGGATTCCCATCAGGATTGTCCCTAGGGAGAAGGCCAAGAAGAGGTAGAGGCAATAATGAGCTAAGATTGCAAAGGATTATCAGAGGTGCCAAGTTATCAAATTTGTCCTTGGTAATTCCAAATAGTTGAGTCAAGCCCGCCCCTAACAATCCCCCAAGAACACTCCCTCCATTAGATACAGACATGAGAGTTGCGAAAAGAGTTGCCTCCATTCCTTCAGGACATAATCTTGCTGCTAGCACAAGAACGGGCATGAAAGAAGCCTGTAATAAATCAGTAATCAGATGCAAGACAAATTTTGCTGCAACAGATAATACACAAATAGTTGAGTTGTATAACCAAAGCACACGAAAGTTATCCACGTAGTGCGCGTTAGTAGGGCACATTTAATTATGTCGTAAGTCATAAAAAAGATCAAATTTCATTTATCATTATCAAAACTGCTACAAAAGGTATATTCATCCTTTAAATTTACTTCTCCATAAGGAAGGTGTTAATCTTCAAAAACAAGTCGGAAGAAGAAACAATTATGTTTTTACATTTCGAACTTCAAATCCATGGAAACCATGTATTTCTACAAGAGTGCCAATAACAAGATCTCCAACACACTGTATAATTGGCTAATATTGATTGAAAACTACAAAGTCAGGAGAAAAAAATGGTTAAATAAGTAGTGAGACCCACCAAAATTTATGAATTGCCATAAAATTTAATCAATAGAAGAGTGTGTTAGAGAATGTGTTGCTTGCATTTTCCTTCTTATAAATAAACGAATTTAGATTGTCTACTGGTGATTTTTTGTGTTGTGCCATCGAAGTATACTGATTTTGATATTCTAAATACATTAAAAACTTATTTAATATATCAAAATCAATGTATTTTAAAGGCACAATAGAAGGACAACACCAAAATAGTCTACAAAGAAAGGTCCTCTGTTTATGAGTGACTAGTAAACTTTACAACTAAGATTTTTATCATAAATACCCATTAGTTAGTCATGATAGCAATTACATAGGTTAGGTAATCAAAGAAATACATGGGGTTATGGTAGAAAAAAGGGGACTGGACCAGCAACTATATTGATAGATACCCATTAGTTAAGTTAGTAAACAGTCAGGTTCCGGTCCCCATAAGGGTAGGTATATGTTACGAGTAGCTGCCTACCACTCGGAATCCTAAGCAACTTCAGCTATCATTGCTATATTTACCATGGGGCCAGGGTCAATGCTTGCGAGGTGGGGGCGTCCAGTATTGATAGATACTTATGATAGCCATTAATTTGTTATGCTAGTAATTAGTTAGTTAGAAAGAAATACAAGGGCTTGTGTGTTAGAAAAAGGGGAATGGGTCTACAACTATTAGAGGCCCATTAAATGTGGGTTTACGCTATCAAACCAGTAGCTGCCTATAAATTGGGATAACTGTAAATAGGTTAGGGGACTGAGGTAGAGAAAGTAGTGCGAAGAGTGTATACAGTACTCTCAGATATCTGGAATCAGGTATCATAGTGTTCCCTTACTAGTTTCAACCAATAAAAAACCCATTATTTCTCACTGTTACGATTTCAGTTATATAAACAGGTATGAGGGCTTTCAATCTTGGACTTGTGGAGGTTGTGAAAATGATTCCAAGATTTGATGGGAAGGGATGCACCTTTGGTAGTTGATCAATTTAGAACATTGATGGAACTTGAAGTGCGAGAGGAGAACCTACCTTGGGATTTAGATGACACTGAGAGGAGACACTCTCAATTGTATGATTTGTTAGAATAGCAACCAAATTGTCACATTTCCTACCTCTGATAAGGTTGTGTTATGTGCTTTTCAACCAAAGATTTGAGTTTGTCTTCAAGATTCAGAGGAAGAAGATAAAATAAGCGATGATGAATTTCAATGGATCAAGAGCCAAGGAAAGTATCAAGGTGGCAAAGAAGAATCAAATCTGGTGAATGGACCAAGAAAAGAAGAATTGGAGGGACAAAAGAGGATGGAAACTGAGGAAATTAATGTGAGCAACCGCCATTGCAAGAAACACAAGAATCATATACAGTCACGGAAAAGAGTATGGTGAAGAATTGGAATTTTGGAGGAGCTCTAGAGAAAGAAATAGCTTCTTTTCAAAATTAGTGCGATGAAATGCTAAAATAGGAAGAAAACAGGAAGCCACAGGAACTGAATTGTTCCTTGTTCACATGAACAAAAACCAGTAAAATAAGGTGGAAGAACTTCATAACCTCTTCAGCAGCAATTGGAAACACTCTGTTTCACGGTCAAAAAGGCCATAGAAAACAGTGTTACAAAAGAATTGACTCACTCACACATTTGTGTTTGTCCCAGGTTAATTAAACGTTAATTTTGGGATGAAATGGTCTGGTTGGCTTGGAAACCACGCTGCTTAAATCAGTTGAAATACCAGTAGGACTTTGCTTCAGCAGTCACAAGCTGTTTACCTTAAGGACAATGTGAAACTTTAGGGGGAGACTAGTGATAGATACGCATTATCCCTATTTTCTTTCAATAGAAGATCAGTTCTTTCTAACTGCTGTGATATCAGTTCTTTCTCACGGCTGTCGTACCAGTTGTATCAGATATCCATTAGTTAGTTGTGTGAGTAGGATAGACATTCAATGAAATACAAGGGGTTGTAAAACAAGGGAAACGGTCTTGTAACTGTTTAGACCAATTAAAGGTGGGTATATGTTAGCAGATCAGTAGCTGCATAAAGATATTAAGAGGGGTTGAGAAGAAGATATTAATATAGTTAAATAGAATTAGGTTTCAGAAGAACTCTGGATCTCTCAAATATCTAGAAAATTCTTTGTAGAAATGCACTCAATCAATAAAAACTTCCAATCAACAGTTAGGACAAAAATTAGACTAGTGCATCATGTAAATCATTAGACTGAAGTTCCACAGAACCAAGATAAAAAACATGAGACTCTCTTGATCTACAGAGGGGACGACAGTAGCTATGAGCAGACAAACAGAGGATGAATACCACAATGAACAATGCCTGAATGAAAAGTATAGCAGTAGACAATGTCAGAAATTTGATCTGAAGAGTAGACAGGCAGAGCAGAATCAAACTCACTCAGATACCATATTGAAGACTAGAGATTTTAGAAAAAAAAATGCTTTATTTAGGAAGCACCAAACAACCTTACCATATAGATTCAGAGTGACATTACATTTAAGAAAAATAAAAATAAATTCAACATCTAAGAATAATGATAAGTAACTAACACTAACAAACTTAGTCTTTAATTCGCAAGAAACCATAATGATATTAACGTTTCCAAATGCAAACATGTAATTTAATTCTACAATAAATCCCTCGAGAGCTACTTCAAAAAGACTGCTAACTGCTGGTGCTTTAGGCCCTTTTAACTGCTTTTAGAAGTTACTAGTGCATTTGCATTGTAAACAAAAACAATAACTTCCCATCTAAGATTAGCAAATAATAGCAGCTTCAAAAGTACCAACAATAGCAGACTTAAATTTACCCAGAAAAATTTAATATTACAGTGAGAAACTAATAGATTCTAATAGAAGGGTGGAAATATAAATAGTTTTAATGCTTGAATAGCGAAGGATAAATGAAATACAAGAAAACTGTTTTCAGTAAACACAATAACCTGATTAATAACAACAGTAAAGAAGGTATTTTGTCGGGAGCCAGTAGTATATAACTAATGAGTAGAAGAATAAAATGCTAACCTGACTCAAAACAGTGAGAATTAATGAATCACCAATCGCGAACCACTCATCACTAATGCCAAATTTCCGGTTTAGTCCAGTAACAAGGAAAACCTGACAATAAAAACATAAAGATGTTTAGAACAGTCATCTCACATTAAAAATATATACATTTAACTGAATTATACAATTAACCTGAGTCATCCCAAGAGTTGAACCTAAAAGGGTAGTTGCAAGAAATATTTTCCGTAAAGGGACATTCTTCAAAAATCCATTATAAATACCAACGCCAAGCAGAGACGCAACTGAGGTAACAAGCTTGACACGTCCCAAAAACTCCGGGGTAAAACCAAGAGAATTTGTTCTGAAATGGATAACAGATCATTTAAAATTGAAGTAAATACAATGAGGTGATAAGAGAATACCAAGAGCACAGGAAACTCTTCATAGATAAAAAATAATAATGATCATATTAACAGTGAACATACGTAAAGTAGAACATCGCAGAGTCAGACTGCGGAGTTGCTTGCCACAAGAAAATAAACAGAGTGGGTAGAAAAACACTACGCTGTCGCACAGAACCCCAGAGCTGAATAATGCTCTGTTTTGAACTTTCCCAAAACTCTGTCCCGGAAAAGAGAAGATTTGGCCCCGTAGCTGCACCGAGCATTGGTTGTTCTTTTACAAGAATGGCAACTACAGATGTTATCAACGGAAGCAATGATGTGACCCCAAAAACAAACCTGCAACAGTATATAGTTATTGGAGTTTAGAAGCACATTAAAAAGATAAAAAAGAAATACCTCTATCAGAAATCAGAAGTATCTTGGTTCACAGACTTCTTTCAGTACCTTACTCCATATGCATCCAGTAAAGACCCACTGAAATACGAGCTCACAATTCCACCAAAGGCCGAAGAACCCCAACATAAAGACTGAAGAGATCCTGAGGTGCTTTGTGACTCACCACGTGCCCTCTCCACAACCATTGAATCTACAACCTAAAGCACAGATCAGTGTCTGAAATAGTTCTCTGAACAATTTCAATCTACAGATGACAGAAAACTACAGGTATAATGTCAGAGGCGTATAAAATTGAAAACAGAAAATAAGGTGAATTTGCATCCATGCATTGAGCACGGTGATGGAAAAGGCAAAGCTGCAAAAGGACTAAAATATATATAGCAGTAAGGTATCAATTTAATACCTTAGTGCAATATGAAAACCTAAATACCAGATGATGGAAGGAGTTAACTAATTAAAATTTAAAATATAGTACATTATAAAATAATCAAATCATATGAAAGAATGAATCACAAAATGAAGTGATTGCAAGCATGCATAAAATCTATATAAAAAAAACGTCAATAATGAAGAGAACAAGTAGACAGTTGTTTCTATTTATCCAAACTGTTCCTTGTTGACAAAAAAGAAATGATAAACCAATAAAATTTCATAAAAGTTAAACATAAAAAAAGAAATATTTTGTATTTCTGAAAATATTTATTTTGTTTTCACTCTCCACTTTATTTTACTCCATGAGAGATTCTTTCATGGATGATGGACGGCCAATAGTTAGAAGGGGGTGTGTGTAAAAAAGAGAAATAAATTTGGAATAGGGAATTAATTTAAATGTATTGAAATCTATAAGACTATAAATATGGGAGGTTAGAAGTTGTAGGAGAGAGGAGAGGTGCTCACGAATCACCTTGTTGAATTCTTCCTGGTTATACTGACCCGCATACTCCATAATATTCCCAGGGTACATTTCCCTAGTTTTCTATTCAATTCTTCCTGTTTGCTTCATTTTAAACTAGTTTAGTGCATCAATTGGTATCAGAACCTTCCACCATATCTCTCAACTGAAAACAAGGGGCATGGATGGTGATGTTGGCATTGCAGTGTTCATGCAAGACTAGTCAGGGCTAGTGCACAGCCAGCACATATGGGCGCTGGGTCTCCGGAGTGTGGTGGGATGTTAGGACCTACTGCAGGGTATGGTACTTAGGTTTCAGATTGGAAGGATGGAATTCAACTGTGAGGTTTATAAGGCCCAAGGATCTCCAACCGTAATTATTAGCTTTTGTAGTGTGAATCTCCAAGGTTCTTGTCACTGTATACTAGCCCTTCGGCTGGTCCTGAGCAAACACTACAAAGCTCATATCACCTGTACCTTGGTAGTTAAGTGACGTGGAAATTCCAAGGCTAAGAAAAAAACTAAGATATCTTTGACTGTAAATATCAAACAGTTGGGAAGAATTCTGGAAAGAGATTTTTGGATGAAAATTTTTAATTTCTGGTTCTTTTCTCCCTTGTGTTGTGCAAGGTTCTTTGCACTCATGTAAGATTCACTACCGGATGGAGATCAGGTAACTGAATTTTGATAACAGGATTTTTTTATGTATTACAGATTTTTGGCATAAATTGATAGCTTAAACATTGATATAATAAGCAAACCAAGAAAAAGGGATATTCCACCAATCATTTACACTCATAAAACAGCCAACTTCCAATTAAAAGGAGAAAATATATGTATAAAAGATTCTCCCATTCATTGCTACAAGATATGTACTTGCAATTGAAGATAACAAGTACAAAAATAAAGCACATAGGAAGTACACCAGCATAATTAAAGAACAACGATAATACATACATCACCTTACATCTATATATTTCTATCATTTAATTACAAACTATCCTACCCACTTTTCAGTTCACTCACACTTGTGTTTCAGTAATTTCACATCAATGTTAGATAGTCCGCTTGGTGTTGATGTGTAACAAGCATCATTTCTGTAATTAAACTATTCCAGAGAAAAAACATGTGTGAATAACTAAGTAGGAGACACTCACAACATCCGAGAAGGCAACAGAGAAAGATCCAAGAAGTATGCAAAAAGCAGCACTATATTTGTTGTCAACAAAAGTAGCCATCAAACTCCATGAGAGTGCACCAAACAGCCCTGACAAAACCAGGTATGACCTTCTTCGATAACCAAAGAGGGGGACCGAATCACTGCACACCACATTAATTACTTCAATAATGAAAATGCAGTCCCCGGTATAGATAAAATAAAATTGAGAAAATAATGAAGCACCCACTTCGGGAAGCGGAAAAAGTGAGTAGGTTTTGGACTCACCTAATAAACCCATACAGAGGCTTGACAAGCCACGGTAAAGAAGACAAACCAGCAATGACAGCTGCCTAGCCAACATTATGTGAGTGTAACATATCAGTCCTTCAAATGTCAGTTCATAATTGATTCAATAAAAAAAGAAAAAGGATCGGAAGTTCAAGGAAATGCTATCATCACTCTTTTGGTTTCTATATTTGATTTAAGCAAATGTTCACATAGAACTCACACCTTAAGTTAGATAAATGAACACATATTATAAAATTAAAATGAAATTAATCAAAAGATGTGCACGAACAGCATATTAAACCCCGAGTTCAGAAGACACACCTCAGCAGGGTCCAAATGCAAATCATCTTTTAAGTAAAAGTTGACAGCCAGTCTTGCAAGACCTAAAACACCTTGAACAAAATACACCATCGCAACAGCAACATTGTCAGGGGATAACTCTACCCCAAACAATTTGATGCTGCTCATACGATATTTGTGCTTTCTAGGAGGAACTTTACTAGAGGAAGAAGCCTCTAGATCGATATCAGTTGTTAAAGCGTCATCTTTTCCAGCACCTGCCACAAAAATCAAAATCCAACATTGATGCCATTTTACCATATTTGAAAATAAATTTATGAAATTCAAAAATTAAGAAAAAAATACATAATAATTCAAGCTCAGTGTAGAATACTTCATCACTCAGCAAACGCATGATGAATTGCATTAAGGATAACATTTACAAAAGCACATAGAAAATTTATACAGCCAAAAAGAAAATTAAAAGTTGCATGTGTCGTGGATGAGGAATTTCAATTTTGAAGCTTACTTATACGAGAAACCAAAAAAGGGTCGCTATCCTCGTTACTGAGTCGGAGAGAGGAGCTAGACCTCGGTACAGTGCCGGACATTTCCATTTCCGGCTGATTCCGACGCGTTCTCCGGCGGAATGGCGGAGTACGAGAGATAATTGGCGTGCGGCGTGTGAGTGAGGGATAAAAGTTGGAAAATTTGGAGGGTAGAAATGGTAATAAATACAAAACGTAAACGCAAGTCATTTTATTTTATGGAAATATTTATTGGTGTAATTAAATTCATTAGGGAGTTGAAATTTGAAGCATGTTATAGATGCTACAGTCCTGGCATAGCAGCTATGGTGAAGTTAGTGCGGTGCGTGCGTGTGTGAGGTGTGAATGAATAAGATATGGATATTTTGTGGTGTACTAAGATGGAGTTCGAATAGCCTTTTTTCAGTGAATTTCGAAGCCCTTAAAAGGTTGTGTTGGGCCTTTAGAATGGGTTTCGTTGTTTTTTTTTTCTTCTATCATTCTATACGTAACAAAAATGTGTTAAAGCTGTATATATGAATAGTGAAAACACATCTAATAATACAATAGAAACATGTTTCCCTAATCTGTCTTAAAAAAAATCGAGATTTACAATTAAGCATTTTCAGCCTGTATTTTGACAAAATTTTATTGGGATATATAAGGAACACGTTTACCACAACTCGTTTAGTTTATAGAATTTATCAACTTTTAATACATTTCAGCTTTGAAAAACAAAAAACGCATCACTTTTTTTAGAGAATTATCTTAGAGTAACTCAATTTTATGATTTAAACATTTTGCAAGATACTTAATTAAAAAAAATATTAAATATTTTTTTATCTTTAAATACAAAATTGAAAATTGTTCAATTCCACACTTTAATACATTTTAATCCAAAACTTAAAAAGTGAATGAATATATTTTATATTTTAGACTAACATTTGAATTGAAACTTATCAAAATGAAAACAATTCAATGTTATCTTAAAACAAGTTTGACACTTAAAAAAAATCAACACAATGGAATTTGGAGAAAAAAACTATATTTACTCATTTTTAAAATTTAGAGACCAAATTGTATCAAGGTTTAAGAATGACAAATTTTAATTTTGTGTCAAAATTTAAAAACTAAAAATATATTTAACCTTAAAAAAATATTAAAAAATATCAAGGTAACGATAAACAAATAATAAAACTTGACTGGAGCAGAAATATGTGTGTATCTTAAGGATAAACAAATAATAATACTTTACGGGGAGCAGAAATATGTGTGTGTCTTACCAAATCCAGCTTCAAGTATCCACCAAAAAGGAAATTGCAAGTTTCCAAAAATAAGAAAAACAAATATTGACAGAGACGTGCTTCGCTTTAACCAAAAGTAAATAAATAAAACAAAGAAAGAAGGGTAACTACGCTATGAGTTTACTCATTAGTTTTACTACCATCTTTGTTTTGCCACAAATGTTGTGCTTAACATAACGCCACAGAATCATTCTTCTGACCAAGTCAGAAAACTGTTCCCTCCTAAACCTTACAGCATGTGCTCCACTCCAAACCATACACAAATCCACCATCGGATTATCTAAATGCTCAGTACAACGGCTCCGATCATCATGTACTGAAAATATGCTAAAAGCACAAAGAGAAGAGAATCTACTACTACTACAGATGATGTCACTGGTCCTATGAGCGTGTCATTATAGTATTATCATTATCACTTTCCAATACTTTATATTATATAACAATAAACAAAGATAATATGGAAGATCAAGTCATACACATGTATCATTACAAAACTGTGGCCAACCCAACAGCAATCCCCTAATTCATTCATCATTTCAATAAAATCAACTCTACAGTACTATCTCTGCCTGCAATTCCCCTTTCTATCTTCTACATTGCTAATCTCATACAGGGTCACACTGATAAGCAGAAATAGAAAAACCAGGTACAGTGATCCTGATTTCCAAGGACCATTTTTTGTCCTAGAAAAATAAAAATGAAGGTATTATTCTGAGCCCTTTGAAGCAAATCATCGAATGGCTTTTGGGCGTTGGAGGCTTAAGGAATCAAACTATGGCCCGTAAATATCACTGCCTTCTAATTTATTCATCTCTTCCTCCAAAAGCATCCCTTGGTAACGGCATTCATTGCTGCAAAATGCTCTCTCACCCCTGCATTACAACATCACCAACTAAATTTAAGATCTTTATGTTTATTAATAGTTCTGATCTAATATAAATTAGTAGATCATACTTTCATTTCACTCTTATCCTTAACTTTATAGTGTAACAAAAGAACTAATTGTGTTTGACCAAAATAGAAAATAGAGTTACTTTGGCTTACAATATTTCAATTCAAAATTTTCCCAGTCTTTGTTGTTTTAAGAGGACGGATAGAAAGAGCTCAAAGATACGAAGAGGACAAAACGAAATTAGGCAGATATAGGCGAGCCCCATTCATTATGACATCAATTTAATTTTTTCTGCAGAAATATATTCAAGATGTAGTACCGTTTGATGATCAGATATTAAAGCAACTTTGCAGTACACAAATGAGCAAAATCAGCTTTTTTCCTTTCTTTAAATAAAGACCACTTGAATCCTTTGTCAGCTATTCCTGTTAGAGCCTAGTGCCAGATAAGTTCTGACAAATATGCTCGCAGTAAAACTCTTTCATTTTTTTTTTTTAATATTGATCAGGCCAAATAAAACTAAATAAAACCAGAATAATACTACAAGAAAAGACTTTGTTTTTCCGAGTAATTTTTCCCAGATTTTTCATAGTTCACCATAATTTATATGACGCAAACAGAATAATTTCAGTCGAGGTTTCATCTAGTCTATAAAAATGAGTAAAATTTGCTGTCTATTCACATCTCAAATCGAACAAGCCAATTAAATTCCTATTTCAAGAACAAAGAACTGGACAAGTATTTTTACGGGGATAGATAAAGAATAAGCAATTACCTGTACATGTAGATGTCTTTACCCTCTCCAAGGTTTCTTTTGCAGTGAAAGCAGACACTCAAAAAGCTTCGAGAGTGATAATTGGTGTGATGAGGAAAACACCCATTTTCCTTAACAGAGCACCCAAGTTCGAAGCAGCTACTCTCGATGACGCAATTATCAAATATGTGAGTGGTTCTTGGGTTTGGCCCATGGGAAATCACACGAGTGTAGTCCTCAGAGAGTTCCATTTCGCTTGCAGAGAGACATCCCATAAAAACTCGCTGAGAATTAGCACCCCCGGATGCAGATTTTCCCATGCACACACTCCCAGGGGAAAAATTTCCCTTTTCAGCTACTAATTTGGATGATTCAGTTGGGGACAGCGGAGGAATCTGAATCTTAAGCTGAGATCCAAAAACAACCATTCGACTCTCATGTTTGGAACTCGCCTCACTGTGTTTCTCTTCGTCGACAAGAGCGTCCACTAGGCCAAGACCAACACCTTTAGAATCCAATCTGTCCCAGTGACGCTTGTGTTCACTCCCTGGGGTTCTGGGGCTGTTTGTTTCGGACCAAAAAGGGTTCTTGAAACCGGAGAAAGGCTTGCTGTCGAGTATGGAGGTAGGGCTCATCATGGTTTCGGTTTCATGGAAACCTTTGGGAGTGAAATTGGTGAACAACCTAGGAGAACTGAAGAAAGAAGACGAAACGGATTTCTTGTACTTTTCTGAGGAACCAGAATCTGCCATTAGACCCCTGTTTTGTTTCTCTCACTAACTCATTCACTCAGTCACCAATCACCTTAGCTTGCTTTTATGTTTCCTGAAACCAAGACACAGAATATGCCACAAGTTTAGAACCATGTTAAGTTGTTTAAGTAGTGCTCATGTGATAACAGTGCTTGTGTTTGTGTGTGTACAGGAATCACCTGAAAGGACAAGGTTGGCCAACCAAACACGACCATCAGTTGGAAGAGGCAACACCAACACCAACACCGACTTTAAACAGAGGCTATAAATTCTGTGAAGGCTTAGAAGAAAAGGGAAAAACTGCAAATTGCAAACAAGTTTCCATGAGTAGAAACCTCTCCCTGTGTGACACCCCAATCCAAAACCAGTGAGAAACTTTGAGAAACAGAAGGAAAATAGGAGTTGCTTTATTTTGTTGAAGAAAAAGGAAAAAGAAGGAAAGAAAGAAAGAAAAATGACTTTTTCCCCGGCTTTCTCGCCCTCGGTTCTCCTGTTTCTGAGAATAGAATCACGATGGGGCTCAAAAACGACATGCGAAGAGACCCTCAGTGGTCATGATCAAAGGACCAGACGTGCATGCATCAGACAGCAGAACAAAGAAGAGTTTGTATTTTTGTTCCTTCTTTTGGCTACCTTTATTTCTTCCTTTCAATTTCTCTGCATTTATGTCTCTCACTTCTGTTTCACCTCAAATTATTAGTGCCTTACGAGTAAAAGGCCAAACACCCCTAAGGTAAAACCCACTCAACTGGTCCCTAAAATCCCATTTCCCCACCAAAATGTAAAAGATAAAAACTTAAAAAAGCTACGGTTGTGATGATGATAATTCATACGTAATCCATAAAGCCCTTCTCTTTTTTTCTCCTCTCCCTTTTATGCCTAGTGGGGTTATCTTTTTTCACTGTGCTCTTTCTCCCTCTTTATTTTCCACTAGTTCAAGACTCCATCATGAGCCCTGAAAAATTGGCATGGAGTTGCAGAGCCACCAGTACTGAGAAAGAGAGAAGCATAGGATAGGACACAAGACAAGGAAAAATTCAGAATTCAGAAATCATAAGCGGTGTGTGGTGATGGTAGTAGTACTGAGAATGTATGGCTTGTTGGTGTCTTCTTATAAAGACGCGTGTGTTCGAGAATTTTTTCTTTTTTTCTACTTTTTTAGCGTGTGTTAGTTTCAGGAGAAAATGATCCGTGGTTTTAACAAAACCGCCACGCTGCACTCTCTTCTCTCTCAGCAATGGCAGTAACAGTGTCTGAGTTTGATGTGTTTGTGAGAAAAAAAGGTAAGGTGATGTTTTGTGCGTGGAATTTGCGATTGGCTATCTCAATCTTTCACTCTCAACTCGCGATTGGCTATCTCAATCTTTCACTCTCAACTCACTCAGCATCAGTGGATCAAAGGCAAATATAAAGTATAATAGCATAGCATGCTCACATCATAGATACAACCACTCACGAGACTTCAATTACAAGATGCCTCCATGCCTATACCACGTCTTAATCTAAATTAAATACATAAAAATATAACTAAAATTGATGCTTATAATTTCTTTTTAAAAGAAGTGCACTTAATTTTAAGGTTATAGAAATAATTACCAATGAGACTTATTATGATGTAAATTTAACATAATGGAGATTCGTCCACCAATGTTGAATTTTATTACGTATATCCAATCAATTATATGAAATTGACATACTAAAAATGTTTATAAATCAGATTGTATAGTATTGTTGTGTAGAGGAATGCTATTATACCAATTTTTATAACGAATATTTGAATAGTGGATAGAATAAAAAGTTGAAATTTCAGTTAATGATAGAATTAAGAGATGTGATTCAAAGAACGTGTTTGAGAAAAAAAAATTGGAGAAAAAAAAAAGTCATTATTTTATCAACAAGAGTTTACTGACTCATATTAAATAAATAAATAATTAGAAGTATTTTGAAGAAATATATAAATTATTCCTTTGATTTTATTCATTTAAAAGTATTTAATTAACTTATAATTTTGTAAAATTAACTTAATTTAGTATATTTATTTTCACTATTAGTTTTGTAAATAATTTTTTTATAATTTAATTAATTAATAAATAAATTTTAAAACTAAAATGTTCATCTGCACTATTAATAATGAATTTATAATTTACTTGGTATTTTGATATTGAAAATCCATTCAATCAGAAACAATATTTTGAATGATTCTTAGGTATTGCAACAAATTTTTTAGGTATTGGGATAAATTTTAATATACTTATTGTTATTGCAAACACGAAAGGTAATTGTTTCTAGATTACAAATTGTATGTATTATGCATTAAACTTTTAAAAAGTTTGATTATTACTTCTACTAATACAAAAATGTGCATGAGTTATTAGCTCTTAATAAAGCAGTCAAAATAGAAAAAAAAAACAACTGAATTATCTTAAATTGTGTAAACTGTGTCATGTTTGCAGGTAATAATGAAGTTTAAAATAAAGCATTCCCTTAGAATCTTTTTTTTTTCCTACAAAAGTGATCAAAACCAACTTTTTTTCTTTTGTGTATGTTTTTTTTTTTTTCTGAAAAAAAAAAAGTTTAACAGTTTTAAGTACTTGCAAATCTGTATGACATGTATTGGTGAGTTGTTGTTATCTTTAAAAAAAAATGCGAGAAACTAGTGAAGTTCATTGCTAAATTTAATTTTGGTAGTTAAATTTAACTTTTATAACACTTATTTAATACCAAAAGTCAATAATATTTAACAATTCATACCATGCCATTCACATTCTATATTATTATTAGAAGAAGAGATGTTACTATACTTAAACAAATCTTTTAGATTAAAATAACATATATTTAAAATAGAGTGGTTATTGTAAAATTATTACAAAATTAATATAATAAGACTTCATTTTTGTGCATTCACAGTGGCTACAAATTAAAGTGGAAGCATTTGAATTAAGCACACGATTGGTGCATATTTTTTATCTTTAAAAAAGAAAAATTGAGTAGTAGTGGGGGAGTTCACGGACCCCTCTGTAGAGTTAATTTGTACACGACCGTCAAATCATATATATAAATATACTTTACCATTCTCCTACGTCAACCTAATAATAACGGGTCCCACTTCACTTCATTTCACCATCCTTTTATTCAACACTGTTCATATTCAATTCTCTGACTCCATCTACGTCACTTAACTCCCACCCATAACTCTTTCACAATTACTAACCTTTTAAATGACAATAAGACCCACCTTCACTTTCTTTATTTCTTAAACATTTTTCTCTCCTTCAAAATCTTCAGATCTAAATTAATCTTAAATAAAAGTTATACATATATCTTACATCAGAAACTTCATTTTCTCATTTCCAATTTCAACATTTTTAAAATTATTCAGTTTCAAGTATCGAAGAAAGAAGACTAAGTCAGAGTTACTGGGTAGAACAAAATGAATAATATTACTAGAATGCCATGTAAGAGAAAAAGAGAGGGGGACCCGTCGTGTGATTAGGCTGTGAGCAGAGAGTGAATCATGGTTCATGATAGCACGAAGCCAGAAACCATACCCAACCCATCACTCTGACCCCATCCAAGCCCACTGGTTGGTTCAAATTTGCGTCACTCTTCTCATGCGCCAAGCTTTTCTTTACTCTTTTTGCGGATTTGGACATGCAACGTCCAATGAAACGCTCAATAAGTGCACGCCAAGACGAGTCTGCATTATTCATTCTTCCAACATTATTAAAGTACCCAAACTCCAAATTCTTTTGTAAAAAAAAAAATACTATATAATCCACGTATAAAGGTTCTAAATTTTAAATTCCAATCTGGGAAAAATATTGATCTTATAAATCTTCTTGTGTATATAAACAAAACTTACAATAACATCTCATTAAACCACCTTATGAAGGTTGTCATACCTTACAATGTAAGGGTTAAAAAAATTATGCCTTCCAAAATTTTGTATATATGAAACTCAAAAGGTAAGTCACTGTCTCACTGGTGGGTTGTTTGATTGATTCTGCCATATAATGCTACCCTACCCTTCGCTACCTATGTTAGGCAATCTAGCCAGCTACCCTACGTTTATTTTATTATATATATATATATATATATATATATATTTATTTATATGTGTATATTCTAGTTTTGTCTACCTTCTTGCATGACATCTCCATGTGAGTTGTTATAAGATAGAGATTACATATTTGTATAAAACACTTTGATGGAGAGTCTTGTATCTTAAATTAAAATTCTTGGTAAAAAAATTTCAAGCAACATGTTAATTTTGGATATTTTAATAAATAAGTTATTCTTGTAAGATGTAAAGCATTGAAATCAAAATGAAAATTGAATTATAAAGTAAGTTGGTTATGAAAACAATACTTAAGGTTTCTTAATTTCATGCATTTTTTTAATAAATGTAGTGGGTGTTTAGGTTAGCTTTAAGAATGCACATGTCTTAAATTTCTTAATAGGAAAAAAATAGTAACAATTATAAAGGGCAATTTTCAATATTGTAGGGCTATCTATGAATTTTTCTTTTTAGTTATTAAATTACTTCAACAAAATAATATGAATTAATAGCGGGTCAATAGATTTAATATAGTTACATAATATGATTTGATTGAATTGATTTATTATAATTGTTTGTATGATTAATTATGAAGTTTAAATATTTGTATCCTTCTATTATTCTATTATTTATACTTTTTATATGTTACATTTTGCATCTATTAATATTTCTTCAAAACATACAAACAAGTTATTTATTATCTTATATATGTTCTCTTATTATTTTTATTTTATAACAAAACTGTTATTTTTACTCTATTCTAGTTTTTCTAATTCACCTACTTATTTTTTCCTTATTTTTCTTTTTTTCTTTTTTTATTTTTCATATTTATTCTTCAAAGATATTTTGCCTTATGTTTTAAAAGAAATTACAAATTTACAATTGGAGCCTATGTTTAATTATTAAGTATATGTATTATATATGTGAACCGTGCATATTTAAAGTAAGATAGTAAATATTAAAAATGTTTTTTTATAGTTTCAATTCCTAACTGAACATCCTAAAATACTAAGTGGAATTTAAATAATTTTAAAATAAATAAAGATAAGGTCAAGTATATATTATATTATATTATATTATATTATATTATATTATATATATATATATATATATATATATATGTGTGTGTGGTGACACAATTTTGTTATTTATAGTCATTGAATTCATGATTGCATGTGAATACAAATCAAATTATATTGAGTTGTTAAACACTGTTCATTATAATAATTAATAGTATAATATAGTAATTGTTTTGAAGTTAAGATTCTGAATATTTTGGTACAATTTTTTTATTTGCTGTCGGCTTTTGATTATATTTATTTAACATTTAACTACAGTGACTAATCAAAGTTTATTGATTTAAACCACGTGGAACACTCTATTATTGTCATCTGATAAATCGGTTGAAATACTAGCCTATCATGGCTTTAGGTCGTAATAATGACTTCAAATTGTTTTTTGTTTGTACAATTTAGTAAGGATTGTGATAAAACCAATAGATTAATATTTTATATGTTTGGTAGTTGGTTTTAAGAAGAAAATAAAAATGTCAGCTTTATTTCAATAAGTGATACATTAAAAACAGTTGTTATGAAAATTTAAATTGAGTTTAATTAAAAATCATGCTAAAATTACTTTTGAAATGCTATAACTAAGTTTCAGTTATTAAATAATGCTTTAAGTGGAATCGCCTTGGCTGCATAATTTGTGTTAGGTAATACTAGCGTCCAAACTATGTCCCCTAAGTCGGAATAAAATTATACAAAATCGTTTAAAACATCTTGCCAAAATGCTTTTTGACAGCTAAAATTTATATTTTTGTTGTTAAAACTTACAAACTTTTTTTTTTTTGTATGTGTTTGCTTTTTTAAGATTTCACGTGATATTTGATTAAGATGGTTAATTATATTAGTGATGTTAATAATTTTAATTATCAGTTTTTAAGAAAGAAACGTAAAAATCGTCTAGAGAATATTTTATGAGATATACGTAACAAATTTTACATCTATAGAACATATTTTAAATAAGAAGAAGAAAATGCCAAACTCAAACTATAGTCATTAAAAAATATATAAGAGAATATGATAAATTTTATTAAAAAATTAACAAAAATATAGAAAGGAATATCTTCATCTATAGAATTTATAGTTTTTAATCGTAAGAAAATTATTAACATATTTATTTTCTCATCTAAAAATATGAGAAAATCTAAAATTAATATGTTTCTAGACTTCCGAATAATTTAGCCGATTCTCAATCTTCAAGACATAAAATTATTGTAACAATATAGTTTAACTATTCAAAAAGAGTCATAAACCACAAAATTCTTCTCATATTCTAATTATAAACATGCTTAATAATATAGATGATACTCATAATCTTAATTCCTAATATGTTTTTTTCATAATAGTATAATTTTGTTATTTATTACTCAATCATATGCTGTGCAAAATAAATATTGAAATAATATAATTTGATTAAAATAAAAATTTAATTTAATTCAATATTATTTATCTATCCTAACAAAATAAAGTTTGTCTCACTTATATGGATCTCCAACGCTAAATTATTCAAATTCACAAGAAAAAAAGAGAGTCTAAATTAGTAAATTGATACAAAAAATTGCAGCATTTCAGTGAAAGGAATATAGACAATACAGATTACTTTACAATCTAAAAAGTTTTACACTATTCACTGTTTGTAGTCAACTAGTAACGTCTTATCACAGCATAAACGTAATGATATGAGTCGAAGATACTGAAATTTTATTGGGGACATACTAATCAATACAAATATACTGTACTGTGAATTTGGTTAAATTCAATTTAAAAATAAAGAAAAAAAAAACTAGAGTAAAAAGGTGTAATTTTTTTTAATGTTGATTTTATCTACTTTGATATTGTAATAAATTTTAGTATTAAAAATTAGTCCATGTGATTTTACATCGTCCCCTTCTATGGTACATTATTGAAGGGAAAGTAAAGGGTAGGAGGACCCACATTGATTTGGGTGTTTGAATCCACGTCCGAATTAAACTGAGCCACTTGGGTGTTTGTTTTTGTTACGATGTTGAAGAGAAAACTATATATGTATATATTGTCTTGTTAAGCATACGAAATTTGATGAGACTATGAGTAGACACCACCTTATTGTCCTTGCTTGGTTTATACTAGAAAGTCTCGGATATGATTTTCATAGTTTATTCTTTTATCAAAATAGGGTGATTTGATTATGAAATTACTAAAATGTTATAATTTAAAAAAGAAATAACTATTGAACATGATCAAATTGTGTCATGACGAAACTGCAAGTTAAGTCGTACCAATTTTAAATGAATTTTTTTTAAAAGGTTAAAGTCAACACAGTTTGAAACATAAAGTTAATTATATTTTTATGAAGTCGTGGTTGTTAAACACATCTAAGTTTTATCTGACTTTAACATATTTTACAAACACATAAATCAGTTTATAATCGATATTATTATGTTTTATTTTTTGTTTATTATTAATTTTTATTGTTATTTTATTATTATCTTTTTAGATATTTTAGGTTTTTATTTAATAAAATTGAAAAAATATCTATTTTGTTTACATATTTTTTCAAATAAGTGAAAATATAAAAAATTAAGAAAAATATAAACAAAATTTGATTATCAAATTATCAGCAAGAGAAGAATATTGATAAAGTTGATTATTCGGTATAAGATCAAGTACAAAACTGCAAGTCTAGTCCAATTTGAGTCATCGTCCATTGAAGGTTCTTTCGTCCAACGAATTGTGTGTAACTCACCTAACAAGAGAAGTCGCCTAACGAGTTGTGAATTTCGAAAAAACTATAAATAAAGGATTTGGGAGAGGTTAAAATCAACAACCTTTTGGAGAAAAGAAAAACCCTTTTAGGAAAGAGAGGGAGAAATAATTCTTTTGGGAAGAATGACACCTCGCCTTTTGGGAAGAATGACACTTGACTTAGGAGAGAAGATAGAAGCGCATTCTGAAGGCATATTACATTCATCTTTATTTTTATTCCAGTATTCAGAATGTTAAGGAGCAGCTAACTCCATTATTCATGGGGATGGAGTGTAATGTATTCTTAATTTTGTAAATTTCACTATTCAATATAATTTTTTTCCATCCCTCTTGTGTTATATTCTTGTTTTAATGACATAGTATAGATTGATTGCATATTGATAAGTGCCCAAATTAAGTGAGTTATAAAATAATTTTAGCACTTATCTTGTTCAGAATTTGTTCAGATTCTACTTAATTCAACAATATTTAGTTTGATTTGTAGTTTTAAGCATCATCACATAGTTAAAGTGGAAAAATAGATAAATTAGATTAAAATCATTCAATTATGGGTAAATTGTGACTAATGCAGTTGAGTAGCAAAATTAAGGCTCAAACCATAAAGCAAACTCATTGCAAAGGGAAGCCTCAAGCATTAAACTTGAGGTTAAGCCATGAAGACTTCTTCCTAGAGAAGTTACCTTAGGAGCTAAAGCATGAGAGGATGAGGCTTGGGCCATAAAAGGAAACCCTCATGAGAAGGAGACCTTAAGCACCCACTTATGGAAGGATATGGAATGTAACTTTTACGAGCCCAAAATGTGCGACTTAAGCCCTAACTAAGACAGTTTGAAAAAATATGGAATAAAACCTCTACAGCTCAAGCGTCAAAGCTGGAGCTGAGCACCACCCTGGACAATTTATACATATATACCTCATGTCCTCATTCTAGACATTGAGTGGAGACACATGTAGTAGTAGAGTAGGATAGGGGTGGCAAACGGGCCAGCCCGGCCCGTTTTGGCCCAGTCTGTATGTGACCCGTCAAAAAACGGGCCGGACCGGGATTGGCCCGTTAAATAGAAACGGGCCAATAGTCACAACCCGTCCCGTATAAGACGGGCTAACGGGTCGGGCCGGGCTGGCCCGTCTAGTTTTTTTTAATTGTTTTTTAATTTTTTAATTAGTTTTTAAATTTTTTAATTTGTTTTATTTTTTAAATTTGTTTATATATACATATAAATTATTATTAAAGTCATATTTAATCAAATAAAATATTATTTTAACTTTTAATTGATTAGTTAATGTTTTTAATTAGATAAGTTAAAATAATTATTAAATTTACATATTAAATTATTCAATTATAACTAATAATTCAAACTTAATTTGTAGGTGCTAATGATTTAAATTACAATACTATTATATATTTATACATTTAAAATATATAATCTAAAAAATTAATCTTTTTAATTATTTTTATTTTATTTTTTTTTTAAAACGGGCCAACGGGCCAGGACGGGCTGGCCCGTACTTTGGCCCGTTTGGCCCGTGAAGTTGACGGGCTGGACGGGACGGGCCAGAACGGGCTGACGGGTTGAAATCTTCAACCCAGCCCGTTCCTTCTAGCACGGGCTGACGGGCTGGCCCGTTGGGCCCAACCCGTTTTGCCACCCCTAGAGTAGGAATATAGTTTTGGAGGCTTAAGAGAGATGCTTTCATTATAAATCTTATGTCTAAATGTTGTTGGGATTGCATTGCAATATTCTATGAGTAGTGGAACTCTCTCGTGAGATTGCATGTAATTAATTCTAGTTTTATGTACTTCTAGTTCTTCTATGCTTTCATTCAATCTATCTGTGAGTTAGTTTGTATTTGTTGTCGGATGAACTGATCACTCGTCTTATTTCACTGACTTGGTATTGAGTGGGAACTGATTCCAAGTTGAGGTCCAACTAATTCTCCTCTACTTTTAGATGCTAGGAATATATTTAAGACTGTAGCTAGTTATAAAATCTTGATCCTAATGCAAGTGATTCATGAAACAGTCACTAAAGAGTCATACTAAAATTTGATGATCTTAAACTTTAGGTGTCATGAATGGTCCTTAAGTTAAATTTAAAGAGCACTCCCAAGATTATTTGCATAAATACATGAAAAAGATTAATAAGAGTACCATGAAGAGCCATAAATAAAATAAAAATATATATCTTAATAAAATTTTATAATATTCGCGCTAGACATCATTTTAATAAAGTTTAATTATATTATTTACTTAAAAATTATTAGTTGAGATTGTAGTAAATAAAATCGAAATATATTTATTGACTGGATCTCCTTTTTTTTTAACGCTCTTCAATCGTCTCTATAAGCTCTGAAAAAAATATAAACTTTTCCATCAAAGAGTCTGCATCATAGTTAAACCAAACATTAAACCATTGGCTTATTGGCCTCTTATCAGTTTTTAGGCTATGGTAGTCAACGACTTTTCTAATTCTATTACTTCTGTTACATCTGATTTAAGTGTGACTAATGCGTTGAAATTTTGCATTAAGACGAATCACCAGAAACACACATATGTAGAAAGAGAAAAATTCACTTAAGAGTGTAGCAGATTTTTATATTATCATCAAATAATAGAAATTCTCCTCTGCCATAATTTCTAATTAGTTAATGGCGAAGATGTATAAAAATTAAGGTGTTTACTGCATCAATAACATCAAACATAATTGTTTGAAAATGTGTTAAAATCATGTAGCTCTCAAATCCCATGTAGACGTGTGGGTCATTCAAATAATTTGCACTATATTTTACATCTTTGGCCCATTCATATATTGAATTGCGAAAACAATACGTGAAGAAGTTGAAAGACAAAATAAATGAAGTAGGACCAACGTTTTGGAGAAGGAAAAAAAAAAAAGCAATTTCGGAGGTATCATTTTCTGAGGCATAGTTCAATTCTATGTTTCCTTTGTTGTACATTGTTTGGATTAATAATAACTCGTCGTTTACTCTTTGTCTTTTCATCACTAACTTTATGTGATTATGATAATAGTAATTACTTTATGTGCTTCTATTTTTTTATAACCTTGAATTGAAGCGCAAGCTATGTCATGATAAGACCCATTAGGAGTTTTTTCTTCCTGCATTCCCATATTTACCCTTGTCACCGTTGCTACATCCAATTACATCATCATTATTTTAGAAAGGTTGTTCTTTAAAGTATTTTATGAGTTAAAGAAAGTTTGTTCCAAAAAATTCATTTTAGAAGGGATCATATATGATAAAAAAAAGCTCATTCCAAAATTTAGTTTCAAGTTTCGAGATTCGTTTTATATGTTACGAAAAATATGTTTTAAATTCTGTTCTGAAAATTCCATTTCAAAAAGCTTGATCTAGAAAATCTTCAGAACTGATGATCCCAAAGTCACCTTTAGGAAGAATAAAATAGTCATTTTAAAACTTATGAGGGTACAGTTAGAAATTATGAAAGTACAGGAAGAAGAAGTACCGTTAAGTTTGTCACAACCAATTGGATCTGTATCACTGTGGCTGTTGACCTATGTTTCGCAAATATGAAAACCAAAACTTAAGTCCAATAATACGTTGGATCAGCACAAGAAAGTCAATAATGTAAACCAACGACATATGAATACTTCTATATTATAACTATTTGTTTTGGGACAATCTTATTTTAACAATTAAATTTTTAATAATTTATTTTTTAGAATCTGAAGTGATATTTTTTTGAGTAGTTTTGAAATATAAAAAAATTAAAAATTAAAAAAAGAGAAACCACTTAAAAAGCGTTAACTTAAGTTGCGAAAGAAAATTGTAAAAATTTAGTTGTTAAAAAATATTTTTATTTATTTTAAAATTTTTATATATGTCAGTAATTTTATTCTTTTCCCACGCCATATAATTTATTATAGTTATTTTTTTTTATTTTAGCACTTTCTCTCTTTTAAGCGTTAAAATAGTGTTAGGATGTACAAAACTCTATTTCTTTAGGTAATATCGCAATAGCAAGAAAAGTCCCCTACTAAACAAATACGTCAAAATTGTGAAAAAAAAAAAAATCTCAACTAGCGGTGAAATGATAGCGTGTTTATTCACGCCATGACTTGGTATTTTTTCTCGTGCCGAAATAAATTACCAAGAAAATGATTGATTTGACCCGTTTGAAATTTTAATTTTTTGTTGTAGATGTAACTGATTCAGTTTCAATTTAATTCATATTTGTGTTGACAATTAAAACTCGCTAATACTGCATTAAAAAGACACAGTATACACAGCACGTTAGCAAAATATAGAATATCTGATGTTGTTAAAATGTAATTTTCCCCTTAAAACATAATTTACGCTAAATTTGTTAAAATAAGATCGCAAACTCATAATGAGAAACAAAGCAGAGTCCACATTTATTGGTGAAGGTGAGAATACAAAATTAGGTAACCAAATTAAAGGTGTTGTATTTTTACGGATAAAAGAATATAGGTAATAAACTAAGTAAAACGAGAATGAATAAGTAGCAGTCCTAAACCCCATGACATATCCAACACGACCATAGTCAACAACAAATAAAAAATATAGAGCATTCTGAAGGAGACGCCAACGCATTAACGAATCAGTGTCGCAAATGTTGATGCAAGAACCAGAAACAGCAAAGGAACAGAAAACTTGTCGGAGTTTGCACCGGATGAACCATTATCTGTGGTGGGCACGTTTGTGGATCCGGTTCCTGCAATTTATTACCAAATTGGATGGTTAATTAAGTTTAAGGTGAACAACTTAAACCCTAAATATCTTTATAAACTATAGTTGAAAACACATCGTGTACCTGATGGATTCGAATTCGGAGATTCCGCTGGCGAAGCAGCTGTTGAAAATCACATGTCGCAAATTAATTATAACAAATATATATGAACTAGAAATTAGGATTAGAATTGCCCGTTATAACCTTAGGAATTATGATTGGATTCTAGGTTTACTTAACCTAGTGACATGGGAATGGTAATTTAGTTTGATTATTAAGGAGGATGATTGTGAGTAATCTGTGTAAAGTTTTTTATCTTACCTTTGCACTGAGTGGTGGGTGGGGTCTGGACATTGCAAGCAGTAGGCAAGGCCAGAGCTTGGGTTTGGTTGATTGTGATTCCCAATGAAGATGTTCCTCCGTTAAGAACCTCACACAGGCACTGTGGCTGTGAGCTCACAACAGTGGCAAGCTTAGAGCAGCACTCTGAAGAAGGGGTGGAGGAGTTGCCGGCGATGTAGTTCAGGCACGGTGACAGGCTCACCAACGCATTTGTGCAACTTGATGATTGTGCCGCAGCACCTGCACACAGCATGCTCATCATCACCAAAACCACACTCATCTTCATCCTCTCTTCTGCCATTCGATTCGAATGCTTAGTTTGATGCGATCGCTGTGGAATTCTTTGAATTCAGAATAAAATTGTTTGTGTTCGGTATGACGGTTGGGGAAGAAGGGTTTTTATAGGGACGAAAGCGAAAGAAAGAGACAAAAAAAAGGGACTGGTTATGTGGGTGAACGAACTACTAACTCTGAAATCAAATGGTGTTTCGTGGCACCTCTGTATTTTTTGCGGCTCAAACACGGCAATTTAATGTTTGGTCTTTATGAATTAGGAAAATTTGGAAAAATCTATGAGACATTTTATACCGTTGAGGACGGTGAACTTTATTGTGGTCTTGTGGGCGTGTCAGTTATGTTTGACTAATTGAGCATCAAACCTTTGAAACGAACTACGTCTCTGTTACGCTCAATCTTTTGAAATTTGGATCACATAATAAATAATATGAACAGAAGAAATTTGTGGGATGAGAACAGCGTCAAGAAACAATGCTATTTCGCATTTTAGACGTAACCGAGCAGTTTCAGAGAAATTGAATTTGGCATTCTCTTGCAATTACGATCAACAACTGTCTTCTAATTCCAACCAAAATCACAATTGTGTTGCATGCAATGCCCTGTTATCTATGAAATATACAATGTACAAAAGGAACAAAATGAAACATCTAACACATGAACCAATCAGAAAACTCAAAAAAATAAATCAAAACAAAAGAAAATTAAAAACACAAAAAAAAAAACGCGGCACCTCAGACTTGCATAAAGTAGCTCTTTGCATAGTTTTAGGCCGTCTTAAGTTTTTGTGAGACGTAGAGTTTGAGAAGAAGAGTGAAGACTAGGCAACATAGAATATTGGAACTCTTTATTTTAATTAAATGTTTTTATCTAAGATGATGTTTAATAAGTGGCTTAATGGTGTCTTTAATGCAGATTAGTTCTTTATAATGTAAAGTCGAACAAGAACGCAAGAATTTAAACTTCAACGAAAACTGGATATGTTTACACAAAGAATTGACTGTAGCCAAGTCTACACTTCTGTGAAGGACTTTGAATTGGACATTTTAAAAAATAATTTAGACGAACTAAGAGAAATGAAAGAGGTTTTGGTACTCAATTTTTATTTTTATTTTAGTTAAAAATGATATTGACATCCAGTTTAGGTGTATATTCTAATTTTTCTGATTTATTAGTTTGGTTCACTCTGATTCTCTTATTATGTTTGGATTTAAATTAGTTCTTCAATTTTTTTAAAAAGATTCAATTTGATCATTTAATTGTTTAAAAAAAATTGAATTTAGTCTCTCTATTTAAAATTTTGATTCAATTTAATCCTTACATTTTTTAAAACAATCCAAATTTGCCTATCCAATGAAACTAAATTAGTAATTAATCTTAATTATATATACATGTTAAAACATTGTTTTATAATTTATACATCAAAACACTCTATCTAAATACTCAAATTATTTTATTTTTTACACTCCACCTAAATATTCAATTTTTTTTTTACATTTTTACATTTAGGTATAGTGACTTGATGTATATATTCTAAAAAAAAAATAATTAACGTGTATATATAAGTTGTAATTAAGTTGAATTATTAATTTAGTCTCCTTTTTTAGTCTCTTTCTTCATCTATGATAGTTTTGCTCTTTTTGGATTAGAGAGGATGATAAACTACAAAATTGGAGATAGAGATACGAATGAGAGGTACAATTGAAGCATGAACAATTGCCAGAACCTTAAGAGAGGGAATGTTTATTCTCTATGGTTTAAATTTCTTTCTCATTCCTTCAATTTGAAAGCCTTAAGTTCTCCACCATGGAGAGCTAAACCTATTGTTGATCTTACATGTAATAAATGAAGTTCTTGTGTATTTTGTGATGTTAATACACATGTTTTTCGATTTCTATGATAGTATTTGATTTATATGCTTAATGTTTGTTATGGTTTGATCTCATGGCTTGATTATTGATTTTTTAGTTGTTGGAAAATGTCTTTTAAATTTAGAATTAAAATTAAATATCTAATGGGGATTGTATATGGGGATAGAACATGATTTATTAGTAAGTTAAAGACTTTTAAACGTAATGCACAATATCATTTTTTTAGGATTCAAATAATTAGGATTTGATGAGTTATCATAGGCTCAATGTTACTAAATATAAAATTTTAATATATTTGTGAGTTGATTTTTACATGAATATATATAGAATTGAATCGATTGTGAATGCATAAAAAATAAAGTTGATGAAACCTAATATTGACAATTATAAATATTTTATATTAAATTTTTTGTTGTGTTAACACACAAGTGCTTTGGCTCCTTTGAATTTGAAGCAACATTAGAAACCAAACTTCACCCCTTTTTTGGGGTTTTAATAATTTTTTTATTTCTTTTTCAGCACCCTTTTACCTTTTTAGATCGACCCTTCTCCCATTTAAACAAATACACGATATTATATTGGATTTAAATGTTAGTGACATTAGCAATGAATTTTGGTATTCATTATGACCATGTCTTTAATTTTGTCTATTTTTAGTACTTATGTATGTGTATGAAGCAAATTATGTGACTGACTGCTTAAAATTTTGAACAATGGCATGCATTTTAGTTTCATTTGCACATAACTTATGCTTTTATATTTCAAGCGTTATTTGGCCTAGAGGAAAATTGTTTTATGTGTTTTTTTTTTTTTTTGAGCATATGATTTTCTTAGAATGAAATATCAACTTAATTAATGTTTTCTTATAAAAAGAAAAGGAATTCTCAATTATTATTAATATACAAAACTTTCTTTTTTTTTTCACGACTTCATATTTTGTATTTGAATTTCTCAAAATATATATATATATAATTTTAGGTGTGTGTCATGCAATATAAATGTCTTTTTATTTTTTTTAATGTATAAATGCTTTGGAAATAATATTTGAATAAAAAATATCAAATATTAAATGAATGCGTTTTTTGTATGGAAAAGTGATTAAAGTTAGGGATTATTCTATTTTGAGAGGAAGTTTGGATAAATATGTGAATAGTTCAGATTTTTTAAGAGTACAAACTTTTATTTATACCAAGTTTGTAAAGTTTATTACATTTTAGAATGTTTGGTTGAAAAAGTAATTCTTCTTGTGAGTATATGTAGTTTAAAATTTTGTTATGTTAATTTTTTGTGAAAAACATTATCATGTTAATAAACTAACTAATTTAACTTTGATTTATAAAAGAAAATATAAGTAATTTAGTATTTTACTTCGATACGATATATTTATATAGTTTGTGTATAATTTTTATCGTGAGTTATGATCCACGTACTTTATATTACAAATTTTCATATTATAACAAATTATTAATGTAAAAAATTATATTGATGACCTTATTGAAAATAAGTAGCGGTCCTAAAACCCCATGACATATCCAAAACCAGAATAATCAAGAACAAATAAAAAAATATAGAGCATTCTGAAAGAGACGGCAACGCATCAACGAACCAGTGTGGCAAATGTTGATGCAAGAACCAGAAACAGCAGAGGAACAGAAAAGTTGACGGAATTTGCAGCGGACGAAGCATTTTCTGCAGGGGGCATGGACGAAGCATTATCTGGGGGGGGCACCTTTTTGGAACCAGTTCCTGCTATTTATCGTCAAATTGAATGGTTAATTAAGGTGCACAACTAAATACCCTTCATAAACTATAGTTGAATAAACATGATGTACCTGATGGACTTGAATGCGGAGACTCGGCTGGCGAAGTAGCTGTTGAAAATCACATGTCGCAAATTAATCATAACAAATACATATGATTTGATTTAATGTAGTGACATGTGAATGGTAATTTAGAATCATTATGAAGGAGGATGATTGTGAGTAATCTGTGTAAACCTTTTTATCTTACCATTGCAGCGAGAGATGGGTGGGGTGTGGACCTTGCAAGCAGTAGGCAAGGTGAGAGCTTTGGTTTGGTTGATTGGGACTCCCAATGAAGATGCTCCGCCGTTAAGAACCTCACAGAGGCACCGTGGCTCTGAGCTGACAACAGTGGCAAACTGAGTGCAGCAGCCTGAAGAAGGGGTGGAGGAGTTGCCGTCGATGTAGTTCAGGCACGGTGACAGGCTCACCAACACAGTTTCGCAGGTTGATGATAGTGCCGCAGCACCTGCACACAGCACGCTCATGATTACCAAAACCACACCCATCTTCATCATTTCTTCTGCCATTGGAATGCTTAGTTTGATGCAATGGAATCCTTTGAATTCAGAATAAAATTGTTTGTGTTTGGTATGGCGGTCGGGGAAGGAGGGTTTTTATAGGGATGAAGGGGAAAGAAAGAGGAAAAAAAAAATATAAAGGGCTGGTTACGTGAATGGAAATATAGATTATTACTTGAATAGATTAAAGTATCAAATGTATATATAATGTAAAAGGAATAAATAAATTTATATTAATTATAAATTTTAAATTTTAAATACCATCAGTAAAGATTTAATTAAATTAAAAATTAAAAATTCTTCTGTATCATATTGATTGAATCTATACCTAAATGAAATTAATATTTGAGATCAAATTGAAATATATAATTTAATGCTAATGTGATATATTTAATACAAATGTACGTCAATAAAAAACTGTTTGCAAACAATTATTATTTAAAAAAGTAGTTTACGAAACACGTATCAATAAAGAAATTTTCAATTAATATTAACGTAATATATATTAACATTTACATGTTTATATGTTATTCTTTGTTATTGACAAAATAAAAGTTATAACACGTTTTAATAAAATTTATCTTTCGAAATCAATTTCTGAAATGACAAAATCTAAAGCATTTTCGTTCTTTCCATTGTCTAGAAGGATAAAATTTAAGCTATAAAAATATGAATACGTTCACATTCTAATAATGATCATAATAAAAAAATTAATTGAAGTTAAAATGACACGACATCCTTTAGGTATATAACTTTATTTATGTTATTTATAAATTCGTATTTGTAACATGTAGGACATTGATTGAAAAAATAACTTCACTTTGATTATATTTGATTTGAGTATTAGTGATAATGGTAATGGATTTAACTCACTGATTATGTCAATGTGTCTATTTTTAGTACTTGTGTGTATGATATAAATTATGTAAATTGTTTGTAATAGTGGTCATCTTCTGTTATCCAGGATTGACTACTTAAAATTGTGAACATTTAGTTAATGTTATAGCAATGACATGCATTTTACTTTTATATATGTTTCTTTTTTGGAATCATATGATTTTTTTAGAATGAAATGTCAAGTTAGTTGATGTCTTTTATAAAAAGAGAAAAGAATTATCGATTATTATTAATGTAAAAAACTTCCCTTTTTTTTTATGTCTTCATACTATGTATTTGAATAAAGAGATAATATTATTGAATAAAACAAATCAAATATTAAACATATGTGATTTTTTTATGTAAATTTTAATTAATTTATTTATTTACGACGATAGAATGAATCTTTGGACTGTTTAAATCAAACAAAAATAATAATCAAGTGAAGTTAATTGCATAAAGTCGATTATTTTGGCAAACTTTTAATTAGTTTTATTATTTTAATTTTAAAAAATTAAATTACTGTGAAACTCTGTACTTGAATTATAATTTTAAAAAATGGAAAATATATTTTTAAGTCAAATATTTATAAGTGATAATCTATTATATTTAATCATTTTACGATTTGTTTCCATGTTTGCAATTATTATGGATATATTTGGAGGTTTGATTTTTATTGGAAATTTAAAACTTTGTTGAATGATATATATTTATTTCATAACTTATTGCAACAAAATTTTAAATTATTAATTAACTATAAATATTAATAATATTATTGATATTGTCATTATTACTTATAAGTTCAGTTTTCAGTTTTATTAGAAACAGAGTTTTTTTTTTTTTCAAATTTATTACTTTTATTCACCAGATCAGTTTGAATATTTAATGCAACAATACGTTTGTGATTACTATATATATGTTTTGGTGTTTAATCTTATTGAAAAATTGAAAATTCTATTGAAAGTTATATATTTATTTCACAATTTATTACAATAATTTTTTAATTATTAATTAACTATAAATATTAATATTGATATTGTTATTAGGAGAATGTTCCTTAGAATACTGGTTAAAGATAATTAATTTATTGTTAAATTTTATAAAAATACATAGTTAAATAAAGATAAAAATGTTACGATTAACGATGTTTAGAAAATTTTCAAATTGGTAAAGAAATTGTTTGTCTTCAAGTGTACATTGTAAATAAAAGTATCTACCGAACAAATATTTTCTAACATTTAACAAGTTCAACATGGTGGTAGTCAAACAAACTCTATTGTATAGGATATTTTCTTCTTTAACTACTTTATTTGCTGCCATATGATAAAAGTTTGACTTCAATTACACTAACGTAATTTATTGACTACATTTATTTACTACCAACAACGCTTAGTTAATTATAATTATTATATAAAAAACATTTATTTACTAAATTTTACTTAATTACACAATTATTATACCAATCATTTGTTTCTAAAATGACAGAATGATCTGTCTGCAATCTTACAATTTGTAGTTGAGAAGTTTCTTAAAGAAAGAAAGAAATATGAAGAAATCAAGAAACGTGTCGATATATAGATGAGTTCTTGAAAGAGTACAAAAGGTTGGAGAGAAGGAAGCTTATGGCGAGCAGAAAAATGAAAACATCAACTTATGTGTTATGAAATTACAAGTTTATGTATATTGAAAACAACTCTGTTTCAAACAAAAACCAGACATTATTTTCTTTATATTTTTAAATTTGAACTGCCTCCCTTTGTTTATGGATAACTAATTATATTGAGTGTGTATTGATTTATGAAGATAGAAGGAATATTGTAATACATATAAGTTAGGAACGACAACACGTTAAATTGGACACAGATACTTTCTTATAATCCAACTTATGAAAAAAAATTAATCTGATATCTATCGGTGATACCCGTTTAAAAAATATTTACAAATATTAAAAAAGATATTTTATAAATTTTTAAAATAAAATTTAAATAAAATTATAAAACATAAAAATATAAAATATAAATTAAATTAAAAATAAATTGAGTTTTAATTATAATTAAATATGAATTAAATTTTAATTTTAATTAAATTTAATATAATAAAATATACATTAAATTAAATTTAAATTAAATTAAACTTAATAAAATATAAATTAAATTTTAAATTTAAATTTTTAGAGAAAATAAATATCCATAAATATTAAACTATCCGTTACGGATTTTTGTCATTTCTAAAATAGCTATTACGTTGTTTTTTTCTTAATATCGAATTTGGAATATTTTAAATTAGTAGAGTGATTATACTAATAGAAGGTATTACAGAAAAAATATTTTATTAAAACTATAATATAAATATTTTAAATACATTTCTGCACTAAAAATAGTAAAATATTATTATTTAATTTAAAAAATAAAATAAAATGAAATTTTAATTTTTAATTATATTTAATGAAATTAAACTTATGTAATAAATTAAAAAAGTAGTTTACAAAATACGTATAAATAAATAAATTTACAATTAAAATTAACGTAACATATGTTAACATTTATATGTTTATATATCATTCTTTATAATTGACAAAATATAAAAATAACACGTTATAATGAATTTTATCTTTTGAAATTAATTTCTGAAATGATAAAATCTAAGCATTCGTTCTTTCCATTGGTTAGAAGGTTAAAGTTTAAGCTATAAAAAAACTAAAAAAAAAATCAGTAGAAGGTAATATATTTAATAAAACGTAAATTAATTGAGAAGCTCACAGAAGTTTTATCCAAAAAAATGAAAAAAAAAATGGGAAGAAAAGAGAAATTGAAGATGATGTATTATGAAAGAAATAGTGGGTTATGAAGGGAACAGGTGAACTAAAAAAAAAAGCATTGTATGAGTTGAGAGATGATGAAAGAATTGGAGGAAGCAGAGAAAATTGTGGTAGGAAGTTTTAGATGGCACTTGGTGAGCTTAGAATGCTTACCCAAACTGGGTTCTGCATTGCTCACAAACACGCCAATCCCACCTACTTCAAACTCTTTCATTTTGCATTCATTGGTTACGGTAGTTGAGCTTCTAAACCAACTTTGACTCTTCAAATTCTTCACTTCTCATCTTCATGCCTTCCATCTATAAATTCCCCTAACCATGTCTTAACCCAACCACCATTTTTCTCTCCACCTCTTCTACAAATTCCTCTACCATGGCAGGTTTTGGGTCTCTCTCCCGCATAGGTGTGGTGTTAGCTATGGCTCTGTTGATGGTTGCGCCAAGCTACGGTCAAATCAGCACGCCGTGTAACGCATCGATGGTAGGGAGTTTCTTCACACCTTGTATGAATTTTCTAACAAATAGCAGTGGCAACGGAACCTCGCCGACGACGGAGTGCTGTAGTGCCCTCAAGTCCCTCACAAATGGGGGCATGCAGTGTTTGTGTCTCATTGTCACCGGCAGCGTTCCCTTCAGAATACCTCTCAATCGAACCTTAGCCATTTCTCTCCCTCGTGCCTGCAACATGCCTGGGGTCCCACTCCAATGCAAAGGTTCCTTTTCTTCATTTTCTCCACTCATATATTCTTCTAAAAACTGTCTTTCATTTTTTTCCTATTGCTATTGGTAAGTTTATTAACCATAATTAGAGTTGTAGTTATACGTTTGTTTTTTACTGAAGTTCAAGAAACTTAACAGTGAGAGTGAAATCTGAAAATATGAAATTCTAAGCTGAAAAAAAAAATACTAATTTACCTCCTTAAAGTACAATTCATCCTAGATTTTATTCTTAATTTTGTTGATCAGTAAAGCTAATTAAGGAGTTTTTTTTTTCTTCTTTTTCTACTTATTTTGCAGCCTCGGGTTCACCACTTCCTGCTCCTGGTATGCTAAAACACCTAACTTCCATGAACATATTACTCAAAGTTCTTATACAAACATTTTCTCACATGTAACTAAGTTTTTGAATGATTTTATCAAACTTGCGCAGGACCAGTGTCTCTCGGACCTTCACCTTCGCCTGCATCAGCTTCCTCTGGATTTTCTCCAACCCCTAGTCCTCAAGGTTAATATTTCCTTTCAGTAACATCAGATAAAAAAACTTCTCTGATTTGATACTAACATATCATACTCCATTTTGCCTTTTGCATAGGTTCCACCGTTTTCCCCTCACCAACTTCACCGTCTCGGGCACCACAATCTGATACACCTTCTTCTCTTTTGACTCCACCTTCTCCATCAGCGGATTCTGGTAACCCATCAACAGGCAGTGGCCGCACTAATGTCACTCCATCATCTGCCGTGACATCTTACAATGCCCCTCCTTATCTTCTCTTCATTGCACTCGGATTTGCTCTTCTCAAATACTACTAGGTTGTAGTTTGGAGCATCTTGTGAACACCAAACATATATAAATATATTCTTTCCAGTGTGCCTTTTTGTTAGATTTAAGAATGTTTCAGACCCCACATTTGGGGAATATTTATTCATCATAAATTGCTTGGTAATGTTTTTTTTGTTGATGAACTTTTGTGCTGTAATGTATATAAGTTTGGAAACTGAAGTTCTTGTTATTTCTTCAGCCTCCAAGTTCTTGTTATTTTTTTTTTTTTACACTACCAGTTTTTTATTATTTGATACTGTTACTTTGTGAGGTATATGAAACTGAATGCTCTGTCTGGTTTCGTAACTTCATGGTGACTTTACTAGACTCTATATGTGAGACATGCTCGAATTTATCCATTTGTTTTAGTTGTTTTATGTAAGGTAAATGATGTATTAAACGATGCAACACAGGGCATTTCTACTCATTACTTATTATTTTTTTATCAACAAAAAATAAATATTAGTTAAAGAAAATATTTGAGAGATATTTTAATTCTTATACAGAAAGTACAGAATCTGTACATATAAATTAACAACATGACTCCAACATCAAAAAAATATCAATGAAAAACAAATAATCTCAACCTAAAACATCAAAAAGACAATATATAACAGAATTCGGAGAGCTACTTTGTAATCCATATGACAGTATTTCTACTCATTATGTTATCATCAACATAAAAAAACAGCATAATAAAACAAATTTAATAGTAAATTTATCATCGCTCGAAAAATTTTGTTCATTGCACTACAGATGCATTTTCTTTTTTACACACACCTGTTTTAGTTGTTATTAAATTGCATCAGTCATAAAAGTAACAAAATAATATAGCTGAAATGAATTATTAAACGTCAATAATTAGAAATGGTAAAAAAGATTATAACTACAAAAGTTAATAACATTTATCGTTGTGAAACAAATGTTGCAACAAAAATATAACTTTTCCTTTATTAACAAAAATAATATTAAATTAATGAAATAATTAAATTACGTTCTTTTTATCAACAAATATATTGTATATATTTTGAAACATTAGAGGTGTTCCAACCCGTATACAAATATAAATTTTTTTCATAATATAGTGTACCTTCAATCAACCAAAATAATCAGTACGTTTATATACCAAAAAGTCCTAACATGTATTCATCCATTAGGACAGTCCAATTGTAAATACAAACATCTCATATAGCAAGGTTGAGTCTAGTTGTAGTATGTCCAATGTAATGTATCATGTCTTGACAGTCCACTCCATATCTTTATAGGATTTTTTTGTAAAGTTTCTTCACAAAATAATCCACATAATTATGTTTTGCATCTTGTCCTATCAACAGGTGTTTGAGGATACATTTTAGTTCCTGTAGATACCGATGTATGTATTGGTCTATCAACATTCATCGTTAGATAATGTCTACCACAACTAATTATCAATATCCATGTCTTTAATTTGTATTTCCTTATATGCTAATCGCATTGTCCAACCATCAGTTTTACCTTAAAGGAACATACAAAATTATAGTAAAAAAGTCGTAATGAGGAAAAACTTTGACACTAATTGATAGAGTGAAAACATAGAGGGAAGTTTGTAAGAGAATATAATAGTTATCTTGGCTCACAATTGCACATTATACACTATGTCAGAAGCTGTTTCTTAAAGATGCAGTGGAATATGTAGAGGGAAGTGTAGCAAAGGAACGGTTGCAGACAAAGATAAAAATATTGTAGTCCTCACCACTGTTTTGGTGTTTTGGCCATTACTACAGTACAGTATAATGCTTATATTTGAAATGCTTTAAATATGGCTGCTGTATAAAGGAGCTGGGATAACAATAATGAATATACGTTTCAGGGCTAGTGTGAGTCAACAAGTTAGAATTTCGTGTCAATGATGCATATATTCGATTTGTTTTGAGGATTTCAAGTAGTTTTCCATTGGCAGATATATATTTAGCTAGTACTATGATGCCATACTAGTGCATCAATGTATACAGGACAACTTTTTGTATAAGGGTTAGAACACTCCTTAAGTGTTCTTTTAATTTTAATTCATTCTTTGTTGATAAAAAAAAAAGTGAAAACATAGAATCATACATGTATTATACCTAAGAATCTAATAATACTTTTCATGCATACAGTTATAATAATCCTATACTATTTTATAGATTTTAGACATATTATAAACTATTAGATTACGTTAACCTGCGTACACAACATAAATAAAAAAAAAAACAAGAAATTAACACTTTTTATGCTCCTCTCCCTTATTAAGTTTACTGTGCTCAAAGATTACATTACATTGGCAAATTAAGAGGTTAAAAAGATTGTATTATACATACAAAACAATTTCAAACCTTACCAAAAATATGACATGTAAAAACAAGTTGAAAAGTAATATAACTAAAGTGTATACTCTGGCTATCTGAAAATAGGTTCCAGTTCAAAGAATCACTTCAGAGACTTAATAATATTTTTGAAGAAAAAACTCTATGCTTTCAAATGAGTGAGTTTATATCAATGAAAAACCATATTAACAATTTGAATGCACACATAAATCTATATCGCTTTACGAGTTATAGATGTGATAGAAACACTTTCATTTGTTTGGTTGGTAGGGATCTTTGATACTAAATGTACATGTCATTAACCTTGATATATAAAGGTAGAATGATCGGGAACACTTTATATATATTTTTTGTATATGGGTTGGACTACCCCAAGTACTCCACTATACATATAAATACTTATACTTTGCCGATAAAAAAAAAATTAACAATTTGAATATTGTTATTTGCCAATATTTCAATTGTAAATTTCAACATATTTGACCATGAATAGGACTTCTACTTTAAAGCTTATTTTATTTGTATGATCACTTCATCATCAATATGAAATAATATTAATGAATACTTAATTTTTTTTAAGGATGTTGCTGGAGTGTATAGTAGAGCGGAGCAAGGTACAACACATAAGATCTTATTGTGCATAATTTTTGTCATTTTTTTTGGCCAACCAACACCGTGGACATTTTACACTATTGTACTCACAATGTTATTTTGTAAAAGATAAATTACAAAAATGAGCATAAACTAAAAAATTAAAAAAAAAGAGAAGAAAATTGAGTTGCAGGTTGACCAAATCTATTAAGTTTAAAGCATGTGACTAGGTATTAGTACTAAATATTTGATTTCTTCATTATTAACTTTAGCTATAGAAGTCCACACCATTGTCTCTATTACAAAAGTTTTGATGACAATCATTTTATCATTTTTAGTATTATATATAAGTGAGGCATTGGTGGTAGTTCCCAACAGAAATCGAATAAAAAAATTGAGTAACTCAGATAAAAAAAATTGAGAATACAAATTATTAAAGCATTCGATATTGAGCTAGTAAATAAGATTTTAGGTTCTCAAAATAATTATCTATTAAAAAATTTGCACCCTTTTAACATGAAAAATTAGAAGCAAGTTTCTACCCGATTTGATCAATTATATACAAGTAATCCGAGTAATTACAATGAAGAAAATAAGAATTCTGTGTCATTTTTTGTTGTTAAAAGCGTTAAAAGTGAATTTTAAATCTAATTCAACTCTACAAAATCAATTTATAAGATGAGGATTGTATCCACCTATATATTATAAATTGACCTTATCTTTAGTCAATGTAAAACTTCCTGTAGAAAGGAAGAAAAGGTTATAGTAACTTTTCGTTATGAGTAAATTAGGTTTACAACATAAATATCTTCTCACTTGGGCACGTGAGAGATTGATTAATCACACTGCAAACTGGCGTTGGAACACGAAAGGTGGAAGAAAGCAAGGTTTTTAAATTATTAATCAGCTCGTTTCCAAATTATTTTCTTAAAGTTAGGAAGTAAAAAGGACCCCAAGTTTTAGCAACAGACGTTGACTTTGTTTGTGGTTCACAAAGCATTTATAAAACTATATATATTCATCTGTCTTCCAAAACTAAGGTAGGGGAAGGAGGAAAATAAAATTTTAAACCACCAACAACAATGGCAAACAAATACGTTGCATTGTTGTTGGTGGTGTGCCTCATAACCGCTGCAAGTGTCGATGCTCAAGAAACACAACAACCATGCTTTGAGCATTGTGTCTCATTTGACTGCGGCGAGAACCCCTCAAACTTTTGCAAGTTCCTCTGTGGCTTCGGTTGTTCTGCTGCAGGGATGTCAAGTAAGATCATTTTTTGTTTTCTATGTATATTCAAATAACAAAGTTTAATAAACCCTAAACTGTTTTAACCAATAAAGAAAATCATTTCTTCTTCTTTTAGGGTTTAGATTCCACTGTCGAACAGCAAAATTGTTAAGGATCATAAGGCATTAGATTATTCATGTTTATGTGTAATTTGATAAACATTTATTATTGTTGAGTTTGTGATTTTAAAACATAATGCAGCAAATTTAGTAGAATCACATGGAGTGTGGGCAGAAGGACCAGAATCATCATTGGCAGAAGCACCACAATTCTCAAGGAAGGTACAAGCACATTGGTGAAAGACTAAGGAATGCAATTCTGGGTTTTGAATAATAAGGCCTCAGTTTGTAGCATAGGTTGGGGAAAATATATTTACTCGGGCTTAACATGGGTTTTTCTCATCAACAAGAGGACATGATCTTTTTATTCATGTCCTAATCCCCCTTTCCTCCAATTATCAACTATCATTAAATGAAATATTATCCATCTTCTTCTCACTTTCTTCTTCTTTTCTTTTCTTTTCCACCAAATATACACTTTGTTTTCTTCATTAGTATTATATATTTTGTTTGTGTTTGCGTGGAGAGAGAAAAGAGAGAATAACATATATATTTTCTATTTTAACTATTTATTTTTTAATATAATTAAATTATTTATTATGAATTCAAGCGTAAAACAATTTTTAAAAAAAAATTGATTTGCATTATGGGTGACGGGCAAATAAATCATTTTAATAAATATTATTTAAATTACTCGTTTTTTAAGGAAAAATCTTTTAATAATATATACAAATATGTGTAATATTTGATTTTTTAAATTAAATATGAGAATATATATATATATATATATATATATATATGTATATATATTGTTTTATTTTTGTCTCAATTTTAAATTATTAAAACAATCATCATAATGTTGTGTTTAGAAAAATAAAGGTGGATGAAGAAGAAATTCTATGTTTGGCTCAACTGAGGATTTGGGCATGGATAAGAAGTAAAAATAAAAAAAGCATCATTCTCATATTCTGACTGGTATTTATGTTCTGTGCAATGCATTAAAACTTTGCAATAATATGCTTATACATGCAATTACGTATAAATAATTATCGAACATATATACAATAGGACATTTTGTAGTTAATAGAACTCAGACAATATAGTTTAGAGATTTTTTTTTTAAGGGAAATGATTTGTAATAGAAGACGAACCATGTGAAAAATATGATAAATCATCTTTATGATAAATTATCCAAGTGTTAGCTGAAATATGAGTGGTGGTGTGAAGATATCATCGACTTTTCACATACACATACATTTGTAATAGCAATATTGTTATTAAGATGGAAAACAGAGGATGACACAATAATAGGATGTAAAAATTAACTCTTGGTAGAATATCAATATATCAGGAATAAAGTTTTTCAGAAACAATGTACCAATGTATATAAATTGTATATAAGGGTTGGAGTACCCCAAGTGTTCCTATTTAAATACATATTTACACTTTATACTTGCCGATTAAAAAAAAATCATCATAGTTTATATTACGTAACCTATAAATTATTCTATCTAATTCTTAGTTTTGTTTTTCTGAATTACATACTTTTTTTTTCTTGTGTGATTTTGTTATTATTTTATCAAATGTAAACATTAATTTTATTAAATTAAATAGTTTTTAGAACAATTATTCTATTATTTATAGAACAAAGATATATTATTTTTTAATATATTTATAAATTATTATTTTTTCAAATCAAAATATCTTATTCTCTCAATTTAAGGGTTAATATCGTGCATAGCTATATTCGTGGGATAAGGATGATATTTTGTTTTCTTAGATATAAAGATGTGGATGAATTTTTATTTAGGATATAAGGGTAAGATAGTTAAAGTCATATAGCACCGTCGGTTGACATCTCTATTTTTCATCGTTTCGCAATATGATAATTTTAATTTCAGTAGCTTGAAAGAAAATTTATATAAATTATCTTTGTTCTAAAATTTTTAAATTTATATGATTGGAAGCCTTATTGAATCTAGTTTTAGAATATAAATTTCTAAAAAGAAAATAGTTTACCAGTACACTTGTAGAAAATAAAGAAATATATGAATAAGAGAATTGTATAGTATTGACTCCGTATAAAATGTTATGTGTGTTATTTAAACATACCAAATTAATTCTATAAATCACAAGTAAATGGGCATAAAACACGTGTCTATGCTAACATCTCCCTCAAACTCTGAATGCATTTAGCATTGTGAGTTTGTCAAATAAAAAATACAAAACGGAGTGTGACTTGGTAAATATATCTGCAATCTGTAGAGTCGAAGGAACAAATGGTAAAGATACAGTGCCAAGTTGAAGATGATCAAGTAAAATGACAATCTGTTCAATATGCATGGTTCACTCATGAAAAACAGAGTTGCGAAGAATATGAATAACATTTTTATTGTCACAATGTAGAGGCGTAGGATCTTTCAAATAGACACCTATATCTGCAAGTCACCAACGCAGCCAAATAATCTCATAGGTAGTCAAAGTCATCATGCGATACTCAGCTTCTGTGGAGGATCGAGATGTAACATCTTGTTTCTTACTCTTCCATGATATAAGTGAATTGTTAAGAAAAATACACCATCCAGTAGTGAATTTTCGATTATCAGGATCACCATTCAAATCCGCATCACAATAGGCACACAAGTCTAAAGAGGACGTAGGAGAAAGCAAAAGGGACTAAAATTGAGTGTCCCAAAGATACTTCAAAATACGAAGAAAAACACCCCAATGAACTGTTGTAGAAACTTAAATAAACTGACTAACATGAATAACATGTGCAATGTCTGGACGAGACATAATAAGATAAACCAGATTTCCAACAATAGTTTAATATAAAGTAAAATTAGTCAAAGGAATACCATCTTATAAGAAATATCATATACTTGTCTCAAGAGGAGTATTAACAATTTTGTTCTCAATAAGTTGAACACACTCAAATAGTTCAATAGTATACTTAGACAAGTAAAAAAAAAAACTTTGAAAGAAGAACAACCTCATTATCCAAATAATAATACAGTATATCCAAATCTTTCAAATCAAAACAATGTTATAATGCAGTTTTTAAGGATGTAATTCCTTGTAAATATATACAGTATATAATGTTCAACATCGGATCCAATACTAAATTCCAACCAATTATGGCTTGGCCACCTTTTCAAACTTCACTGCAAATTCTTGAAGGGTTGTTCTTACATGTACAAAATAATAATGAAAACATTAATACTTCCACTTATCTTAATATTATTACTCATCCCAACAAAAAGGTACTTACTTTTATTGAAATTAGGTACCCATGATTTTTTGGTGATATATATATATATATATATATATATATATATATATATATATAATATAATATAATATTTTTCTTATATATAAAAATATAATATAGTTTAGTTAGGATCCTAGATAATATCTCTTGAAATTTAAAAATAAAATTACAAAATTGATTCTACTGCTGTAGATATGAAAAAAAAATATACAAAGGAGGCCTTCATAAATCTTAAGTGTTAATTTTAATAAATTTATCGTAGTTGCGTATTTATCATTGAAAACAAAACACTGATGATAGAATCCTAAACTGTTACATATTTGCAATTTGAAGGAATAAATAACTATTTATTTTTCAAATTATATATTTGTTTAAGTTATAGAAAAATATGAAACTAATATAGCTGAAGAGGTAAGCTGTTATTAAGATTAAGTTAATGCGGCTTGGAAGTAGACAGAGTAGTTGCACCTTCAGTTTATAAATTCGGTTGTGTTTTTAAGAATATTTATTTGGATGAAATGTGTTTTTAATGTTTAAATTTAAATTTATTTTTATTTCAAAGTTTATTAACTTGTATTTTTAAATTTTAAAAGTAAATAAATATAATATTTTTATTTAATTATGTAATTTCTTTAAAATTTATTAAATGATATTTCAAATTGATATTTGAATTGCAACGTATTAAAGAATGTAAATAATTAACAATTGCAACGTATTAAAGAATGTAAATAATTAACAAATTTTAATTTTACGTCAAAATTTAAATATAGAAAATATATTTAACTGAATATTATTTTTTTATAAGAAATTTTATTTAATAATGAATAAAGCAAACTAATGGAATGGACCGCGAAAAGGGGAAGAAAACAAGCTATTTTAAATGTTAATTAGTCGATTTTGAATTTCTTTTGTTAAAGTTAGGATGGTGTAACTAACATGAACCCTAAATTTTAGCAACAGGCATTGACTCTGTTTGTGGTTCGTAAACGATTTACACAGCTATATATACCCATCTATGTTCCAAGAGTAAAGTGAGGTGAGGAGGAAAAGAAAACCACCAGCAACAGCAAAAGAAAACAAAGGAAAAAACAAATAAATGGGAAACACATACGTTGTAGTGTTGCTGGTGGTGTGCCTCGTAGCTGGTGCAGGTGTTGATGCTCAAGTAGATAGCATGGGTCAATGCGTTAAAAGTTGCCTTGATAACCAGTGCGGCGAAAGCCCCTCAATGCTTTGCTCCTTCGTTTGTAAATTCGGTTGTGCATCCGTAGGGATGCAAATGGGTATTATAACTTAATCTATTTATACTTTAATATTTCTTTATTTATTCACATGTAGAGGATTTAATTGATAAACATTTATTAATGGTGAGTTTGTGATTTTTTTAAAATATATGCAGCGGGTTTGATAGAAGCACATGCAGAAGCACCGTGGGCAGAAGCACCGTGGGCTGAAGCACCGGAATCATCATGGACAGAAGAAGCGGAAGAATCATCGTGGGCAGGAGCACCAGGTTTCCCAAGGAAGGTTCTAGCACCTGTTGGGAATGACTACACAGCAGAAATGCAAGTCTATCGTATTGAGACCTGAGAGCTTGTAGGGTTGGGGCTTTATCATCAACCATAGGACATAATATTCTTTTTTTCATGTCCATATCCTCCTTTCCTCAGATCACATTAAACTAAATATTATCCATTTTTGTCTCACTCTCTTCTTTTTTTTTTTTTTTCATGGATTAAATATGTTTTGAGTAAAATTTGAAATTAATTTTTGTTCGAAATTTTATTCAAATTTAGTCTCTCAACTTTCAACTTTTAAAATGTGTGGATTTAATATTTTTAATCAAATTTTGTTAAGTTTATTTGATACGTTTTTTTGCTAATGTTAATGTTAAAAGCAGAAATATGTTAAACGGGACAAACAACTCAAATATTATCATATAGAATATTTCAGCTAACATCAAAACATAAATGTATCAAATAAACTCATATCAAATAAACTCAAATAAATATATTTTAAACATTTTAAACGTCAAATAAACTTAAAACATTTTATTTGATAAAGTTCTTAATAGAGTAATTTTTAATTCTTTTATGGACTTTACAAAAATAAAGTAATACATTTTTTGGATTTTTTTTTACCCAAAATGAATGTTTGCAAAGTTTGTGAAACAAAACTTTATTAAACTATCACTTTTCTTTCTATGATTGAAAAACTTTTGAGTAAAAATTAATTTCAATTTTTTCTTCAAATTAAAATAAAAAACATATTTAATCCAATTTTTTTTATCATCTACACTTTTTTTCTTTGTTTTTCCGTTGATATTGAAATATTTTGAAATAGATACATTTACGTATGACCACTCTTATTCTATATTAATAAGAAAATAAAAATATTTTTTAATTAATATTAAACTTTATTAATTTAATAAAATTGAATAAATAATTACAAAATTTAAAAAATAAATAAACAATAAAATTAATTTATATTAATAAAAAATAAAATGAACACCGAAATATATATATATATATGCTTTTAGCGTTAAAAGAGCAATTTTCTTTATTAAAAATTATAAATATCTATTTGTGTATGCATCTATAACGATATATACACATGATATTCTTTTATATCTTTCGTTATTTTTTTTTTATCTTTAATTATTATTTTAAACATTAATTGTTTTATAAATAATTTATCTTTAATTGTATTTTAAAATTTATTTTACTTTTAGCAATTTTTAAAAAAAATTATATATTTTATTTTTCTAATTTTATATTTAATAAATAATTTAAAAATTAATTATATATTTTTTATTAATTTAAATTTAAATTTTTATAAAAATTAAAAAATTGAACACACGCTAGTATAAAAAAAGAGAAAAATTAATTTATATTTTTTATTTCAACTATTTATTTCTAATGAAATTAACATTGCTTTTTAGTTTGACTCTTTAACTATTTTAATATAGTTAAACATGATACAAATTAAAATTATATATATATATATATATATATATATATATATATATATATATAAAAAAAAACTTACTTTACTTTATAATAATAATAAAAATTCTTTAATTATTAAAATATAAAAGTTATTGAATTTGTAAGGTTAAAATACCTTTTTGGTCCCAATTTTCGTCAAGTATTTTCAAATAAGTCCTATTTTTGGTTTTGTGTTCAAATAGGTCCTAATTTTCATCAATTTTGTTCAATTAGGTCCTTTTTTGCTAAAATCGTTTAAATCATTAACGGCCATGAACAGTGACTGCCACGTATCACTTCGTGGTTTTTTTGAATTTTTTTTATTTTTATTTTTATTTTTTTGAATTTTTTTTTTAAAAATTTTAAAATTTTTTTAATATCTTTTTTAAATGTACACGTGTCAATCCAAGAGCGTGTCACGTGTCACTTCGTGATTTTTCTGAATTTTTTTATTTTATTTTTTTTGAATTTTTTTGAATTTTTTTAAATGTCCATGTGTCAACCTAGTAGTGTGTCATGTGTCAAAGTCAATATTCTATATTTAATTTGGTCCCTATATTTGTTATTTTCGTTCAATTAGGTCCCAATTTTTGTTAACATTAACCAATTTGGTCCCTATCAAAGATGTGACCAAATTAAATTTTTATATCAAAGTTATAATGATATGAATTTTAATATATTATATAAAAATATTTAATAAAAAATGTGAATTTTAATTTAAAAATTAAATTTGGTTTTAATTTAGAGAGAGACCAAATTGGTTAATGTTAACAAAAATTGGGACCTAATTGAACAAATATAACAAATATAGGGACCAAATTGAATTTAGATCATCGACTTTGACACGTGGCTGGGTTGACACGTGGACATTTAAAAAAAATTCAAAAAAAATTCAAAAAAACCACGAAGTGACACGTGGCACGCTCTTGGGTTGGCACGTGTACATTTAAAAAAAATTCAAAAAATTCAAAAAAAATTCAAAAAATTTTAAAAAATAAAAAAAAATAAAAAAAAAATTCAAAAAAATAAAAAAAAATTCAAAAAAATCATGAAGTGACACGTGGCAGTCACTGTTCATGGCTGTTAATGATTTTAACGGTGTTAGCAAAAAATGACCCAATTGAACAAAATTGACGAAAATTGGAACCTATTTGAATACAAAACTAAAATTAGGACTTATTTGAAAAAACTTGACAAAAATTGGGACCAAAAAGGTATTTTAACCAATTTGTAAATAATTAAAAAGATAGTTATGAAGTTTTAAAGATAAAATAGTTAATACAAATTTTATATTAATAAAGGTAAAATTTAGAACAAAATATACTAAACAACATTTAATATATATATATATATATATATATATTTTATTTTCTTTATTTGTTATGAAGTTAACTGTAATGTAATTTATATATTAAAGATTTGATTTATATAAAAACGAATACTTATCAGACGTATTGCATATCCTAACATAGTAGTTATAAAAAATTAACCTTCATCTTGCCGATGAACTGCTCTCGGAAGAGCTTATCCTTTCGGAACTGTTTGCATCTGCTTGGTATTAGTAGATGTTTGGCAGCAACATGTCACGGTTAATTGAGCTGCTTAAATTTGTATTGAAAAAAAGGAGACACTAAAAATAATAATTGAAAAGCAATAGACATAACAATAAAACAAAATGCGGTGAGCGTGGATCGAACACGCGACCTTCAGATCTTCAGTCTGACGCTCTCCCAACTGAGCTATCCCCGCAGATGTCATGTTCATAAAATAATACTTAATCAAAATATAACTCATTATTAAAAGAAAATTCTTCGCGCAGTTATATAAAGAAAATATTAAATATTTGTCCTCATGAAATAGTTTAATCTTCTTTTACAAAGGTTTAAAAATATAATATTCTTAATATATTAACTTTAAATTAAAATATTATATATTCTGATACATTCAATATGTCTCATTTTTTAGGAGTCGAATCAATCTTAGTTTAAATATTTTTTAATCCTTTTATCCTCTTAAACACTTCTTAAGGACAAAATAATGACGGAGTTTCACTCTTTAAAGTAGACAATATCTTAGAAACGTGTTCGTAAACGAATAATACCTTATAAACGTGTTTAGATTTGGATTGAATTGGAATTGAGAATTGATATTAAATAATAGTAAGTTAAATTTTTATTGTAATGGATAAGAAAAGTAGTCTAACTCTTTTTATAATTGATTTATTTGTACAATTAGTAATTAATATATTTATTGAAAGAATAATTACATTTATAATTGTAGTCACTTTGAAGAGATGATCTTACTCTTTATATATAATATAACACAAGTAAATAGATTATATTCTTTTTAAAATAAATTTATTGTGAAAATTAAGCAGTACTTTTTTTTTTTTAACTTGTAAAAAGATACATTTAGATTGAAAAATCTTAATTTACAAAAAGTTTATCTTTTCTACCACTAACATTTGTACGAGAGATATAATATTGACAAATATAATTATTTATACGTTACTACAATTTGATATAAACATGTAGGCCTATAAATAAAATATATTAACATATTTATGTAAAGTGCAGTATCTTTTTTATGTTCCAAGAAATGAATATTAACATGATATCTTCGGAGTTTCAAATTAATATATGGGACACACATAAAAATTGTTCTTGAGATTATGCATTCTCTTCCTTAAAGGATTGTTCCAAACACGACCTATTGCTCACTACTAATCATTCATGTAATATAGATTCATTTCTTTTTCTTTTTTAATCAAGAACGCTCTTTTGCATTGTAAAGTAAAATATTAATTAATTAACATTTAAATGATAATTTAGCAAAAACAATGCGGTGAACGTTGATCGAACACGTGACCTTCAGATCTTCAGTCTGACGCTCTCCCAACTGAGCTATTCCCGCACATGTTGAAAGAATGGCATATTCAATAAAATAGCTTTAAAACTATCACTCGTACAAATAAATTGTTAAAATATACATGTTTACAGGAATTTTGTAAGATTTTAAATAAATTATAATGACATGATTGGAGGCCAATTTTTTTTTTATGAGATTTAACTGCTTATTTAGTCCGTATATTTCACAGAATGACTTTAAATCCTAACACACACACACACACACACACACACATATATATATATATATATATATATATATATATATATATATATATAGAGTTGAGATCAATATATATTATTAGTTAAATAAGTCTATAGTAGTATAAAAATGTATAATTAAAATTTTCTTAATTTAGTTTTGATTATTATATGAATAAAATGATACAATTACAGAATATTTATATATAAAAATTACATAATAATTTTTTTTCATTGATAAAAATTATCTCCTTTTGTATTCATAACTTGAAAAGAAAATAATAATTCTATAACCTATAAACAGATAGAAAGCTATCATGAATAGAAAAAAACGAGAGAAATAATAGTAGAGCACAAGAAAAAAATAATTAGAAGCAAACAGATTGTAGAAAATTTAAGCAGTCTAAAGTACTACCAATTCTAGTTCTAATGTGTTCTTACAATTATGAAGGGAAGAAAATGAGATATTTATCTTTAAATTTATTTGTTTGTTTATTTTATATTATTTTTGTTCATTTGTTCTATATTATTTTTACTCTCTGATGTATCTTCAATGTCATTTTATTTCATTAATTGTTTATTTTATAATTATATTTACTTAATCTGTAATCATTATATACGAGTTGGCTATTAGTGAAGATAAGCAAAAGTCTGACAAATAAACTATACGTACATATAATGATATGTTTGAATTTGTCTCAATTTTGATAGTTATGTGTACGAGTAATATTTGATTATTTAGATTTAGTATGAGCATAAAAATGGATATATAAAAAATTGTCTGTCTTCTTATCTTGTCCCAATGTTACTCGTCCAATGTTACTCGTCCCGGTTTTAAATTATTAAAGCACTTCTAATTTATTTGGTAATCAAACAAACATATATTAACATTTATTTAGTTCTTAGTATTGGAATTTTGTTTATAAGATATATATTTGATTATTTTTATTTATTTATTTGATATTATTATTTGATATATATTTTTTCTTGATATTTGATATTAAAAGAAAGATATATATATATATATATATATATATATATATATATATTTTAATATTAAATATAATATCATATTGTTTTAGTATTTTTGTGTATAAAGATATTTAATTAATATCTAAATTAGTAAATTGACATATATGATGCGGAAACGGTTATACTTGTTTCTCGATAAAATTTTAGATGTGACAAAAATTTCCATAGCAGTTGAAATAAAGATGAAATCAAGAATGACTTTTTATTTCAAATTTATATCCAAATGAGATAATGAAATCTCGGTTGCCATACCATGTGTTGACCTAAGATTCCTAAATGAAGTTGTACAATTTGTCAAAGACCAGCGTAAGGATGTTTTTCGTGGAGAGAATAAATACAATGGCTGAATTATATGCTCTTGGTTTCCATGTACTGACAACGATTGGTAGCAGAAAAAATGCTATTTTATGCTATTAATGGGCTTTCCTTGAGATTCTGATTAAAGCTACAAATTTGCTTTGGAATTGGGTTGTACTGTACCCATTGTAGATTGTAGCTTCGTACAGGGTTGTCTAAATTTATGTTAGAGATTGTATAAGAATTTAGAATAAATTAAGAACGTCTTTAAAATGCAAATATTATTAATAGGCTCAACTATACAGTTTGATAGAAAAAAAATGGCAATGAATGATGTACAATATTACTCAGAATTTTGCATACAATGACGAATATTAATGGTTAGTTTTTGTTAGTAAACTAGTTGAATCCATAACATTTTCTACTATATTTCCTAAATTTATTAAATCAATTTTATTTTTCTAAATTATTAATAAAGACATGAAACCGATACACTAGTGTAGAATCGCATTTTTACCTCACCTAATAGGCCTCGGTTGGCAAGGAACCGAAGCATATAATGACGCGGTGACATTTTTGCAATGTCAGACAACTTTTATGCCTCGGTTCAAGAAAAATCCGAGGCCAAAAGGGGTTATAGACTTCGGTTCAAAAAAAACCGATGCCAAAAGGGGTTATAGGCTTCGGTTAAAAAAAAACCGGTGCCAAAAGGTCCTCCCAAAAATTTCAACTTTCCCGCTATTTTTAATTTTTCATTTTGAACGAAAAGGATTATACCTCAGTTGTCCAGGAGCCGGGGCAGAAAATGGTTTTATGCCCCGGTTTTTAATTAAACCGAGGAAGAAGAGTTAGGTTAAAATAAAAACCCAAATCACAAAAATCAGCACTTCGTCTTCTTCTCTGTTCGCGAGGTTCTTCTTCCCATTTTCTCTGCATCAAGTTCTTCTTCTTCTCTCAAGGTTTTTTACCCAATCCTCTCTAAAGTTCCAAACTTTCTTTCACACCAACATCTCAGATCCAACATGCAATCACACAAACTTTCTTTCGTTTTACTTTCTCTCGAAGGTGACGCACATGGAGGTTTGATGGTTTGCGATTCTGGTTCGTTCGCAGGCTAATGGTGCAGATGCGTCGTTCTTCGTTCTAGTGCGTAGTTCTTCGTTCTGTGGTTTCTCGTCTCAGGCGCAATCTGTTATGGTGTTTTGGATATTCTTTTTGCAGGTTGTTTGAAGGTGGTTGATGTGCTTCACGATGTAGGTGCAGATCTGATGGTGTTTGCGTTTTCTGGTTTAGTCGCGAGGTGCAGCGTGATGGTTGGCGTTGCAGATCTGTGGCTTCAAAGTCGTGAGGTGCAGCGTGATGGTTGGCATTGCAGATTTGTGGCTTCAAAGGTGCAAATGTTTGCAGCGTTCTTTAGGCAAGAACTGCTAAGAGGAACTGGAGAAATCCCATTAGGGAGGCAACCGTTTAATTTTTTTTTAATTTTTAATGCATATTATGCCTCGGTTCCCTCCATAACCGAGGCAGTAATGGAGAAATATGCATCGGGTCATAACCGAGGCAGAAAGCTCATCCCTTTTTGACTCGGCTAGATATGCCTCGGGTCTTTAACCGAAGCCAAATAGTCAAAATAACCGCGACCAAAACCTTTATCTGCACTGGTGATACCCTTTCTCCTTTCGTTATCATCTAATCATCGGACCACCTTATTACTTACTTCTGTGGTCATTTGAAGTTTTATTTTTTTTATGAAACTTTTTAGCTTCTTCAAAAACAATATAAGGGAGGGTTGACGTGGGACTTTCAACACACCTCCTCACACTTGCGTAAAAAATAACGAGTGATCTGTTACCGGATGGAATAAAATGTCCAAAAAATGTTAGGATAGGTTTTTAATTATGACTCTAATACCATGTTAGTAGTGAAGTTTTTAACCTAATTCAATTCCATAGAATTAACTTGTAAAGTGAAGTTTACACTCATTTATATATTGTGAATTAGCCTTAAGTTGATGTGAAATTCCGTGAAAAAATAATCTTATATACTTATGGATAAAAGACGAAATAATAGCCAACCCTCTATATATATATATATGTGTGTTTTTTTTTATCTAAATATACAACTACAATTAGTTAAATTATAATTTGCTTGGTTAAGAGGAGGAAAGCTGTGTTGGGAATTTTAGGGCTTTTGATAATATGAGAGATATAAGAGATATATGTGATATGTTATACGGAGGAACATGTTTTTGTATTTTATTGATATACTCTATATATAGAGCAAAATATAACAAATATCAAGTATAAAATATTTATAATATCTCACTCCTAATCTAAAATAATAACAAATTTCTAAAACTGACACATATCTCTAAAACTGAAATATTTTCTAAAAACTAATTTAAATAAAAAAGATATTAAGTAATATTCTCAACAAGCTGGTAGGAAGAATGCGAAATTATAGCAGTGAAAGTGTGGGATTATTTGTGGTGAAGGAGACACTTAAGGAGGTATATATGGCAATGTAGGTGGAAGAAAGGCAGGGAAGGAGGAAAAAGAAACCAACAACAGCAGGAAAAAAAAAATGGAAAAAAAATACATTTTGTTGTTGTTGGTGTGCCTTGTTGTGGCTGCGGGTGTTGGTGTTGGGGCGGAGGAATACACCGATTTGCAGAAAGATTGCTTCAGTCACTGCTGGCATGGTTGCTTTTTCCCCACATCATTCTGCGATGGGTGGTGTGCTGCAGCCTGCAAATACCCCATCAATCTGGGTAACTTCATTTTTTTTTTGGTCTTATTAATCAATTACTATTTTTTTTACGGAATTACCATAAATATTCTAAAATGGATCTAAGGTGGGTTTAATAGTAAAAGTTGAAACAAAAGTGATTTTGAATTCAACTTTCTTCGCTGAAAGATATAATTTGGTTCCAAAAAAAAGGGCGAAAAAAGTTGCGGGTTTAATTAAAAAATCACAAATATTCCAAAACATTTTTTTTTTTGTAAGCTTGAAATCACGTAGAGTATAAGTTCCGTTTACAATGTCTAATAATCAATTATGGTAGTCAGTGTCTAATAGAAGTATAATAAAAGTCATCTTTTCTTAGGTTGTGGAAAAATTCGTTTATATTTGATCTAGTTTAGACGCTATATGTTTTCTCTATTATGGTTTAGATAGTTGTAAAATCTAACTAGGAAGCATATTTTATAGGTATACGGTTTTTGGTCATACTCATAAAATCTAAATTTGAATATGATGAAACCAAAATTTCTGTTCTGTTCTGTTGGATTGCTTTATATTTTTTGCAGGTTTATGAAAATGAGCACTAGAAAGTAAACTTATCAGTGCAAGTAACGTGGTCATCAAAATTTTGAGAAGCTGCAAACAGAGACAAGTTTCATCGGGTGGATTGAAAATTTTGAGTATATCACGTAAAGATGGTAGGTTCTCTCTAGAAACGATAGAAAATATTGTGAAAACAAATTTGTATGTAGGACCTTGTAATTATTAATTTTTTATTTTGGTGAGTATATAATACCATGGATATGGTTTGGGATAACTATTTATTTTTTGTAAAAAGAAAAAGTATGTGGCTATAAATATTACAAAGTGTGTATGAATTGATTTCAGATAGCCTAAACAATGAGTAAAGTATAGCGTACGAACTAAGGAAGATGATTTACGCGGCACAGCCCCAACAATATCTAAACCAAGGGTTTCCAGTGAAGGACATTTACCATGTTTTTACTCACAAAGCTTTCTCATTCATCACTTTTTCCTCCTTCCCTCTCATTTTTCCATGATCATAATAATATCCTATCAAATTCTCTTTTTAATATTCTCATTTCTTCTTTCCTTATTCACCAATCCTACTTCCTCTCTATAACTAAAATTGTCTGCGTATATAAGCTGATTTGCTTTCACTGAGTTATTCAAGCCTGGCCCACGTAAAATCCAATCAGGTAAAATTCTTCATTTAGAACTCTTACAAAGAAAGTTTAAAAAAAAAAATAGTACTCATATATTTTTATTGGATTAAATGTATTATATTTATTAAAGAAGAGAAAGATTTCGGACTAAATACTACGAGTTGATGATCATGTTTATTTTTTTTGACAACCATAATCAGATTTTTGTTGTTTTAACTTATTCTTAATTAATATAAAATGAACATATTATTTTTCAAATTCATATATGTTATAAAATAAAGTTAAAATCCTTTTTTATCCTCTAACTCATTTAAAAAATTTAATTAGACCCCTAGTTTTTTTAACAATTAAGTCCTTTAGTTTTTAAAAATATCCATTTAGTTCATTTCCAATATATTAGTCTATGCATATCACGTGACACTTTGTAGTATTTTTAATTTTTTTACAAAAGAAAAAAAATATTTTCTTGTATTCTACATGTCAAACCCATATTCTATGTGTTTGTATAATGTCACGTGTAGTGTCAATATCACATGACAGTGTCTTGTATTCAATTTAGTCGTATATTTGAAATTTTCACTCAATTTAGTCACAATTGTTTTTTTTTTAAATGGAGCAATGTTATCCCTTTGTAAAATGAGACTAAAATAGTAATTAAGCTTAATTACAACTTATGTATGCATGTTAAAATAATTTTCTTAAATTTAAAGATCAAACTACTCCACCTAAATATTGAAATTAATTTTATTTTTCAATTAAAAATTAAAAAAAATACCTATTTTAGACTTATAACTTAAATAATTTAGAAAAAAATGTATTTTCCTTTTTTAGTTTATTTAAAAATTTAATGGTACAAATATATTTGCACCTTTTAACTTAATATATAGTAATTTAAAATAGATATTTTTTTATTGAAATTAAAAATGTAAAAAATAAAATTAATTTGAATATTCTTGAGTTATTCATTGTATAAATTCTAAAAAAATATTTTAATGTGCATATACAAACTACTGTAATTAAGCTTAATTACTAAGTTGGTCCTATTTTAAATAAGGATAACACTACTCCATTAAAAAAAGAATAAGACTAAAAATTGAATTAAAATACCAAATATAGAGGCTAAATTAAATACAAGACATGTGACACTTAGATTGACACATAACATTGTATGGACAAGTGACATACATCCTAAGACCAACATTGGATGTATGGATGTATGGAGGAAAGGGATCATTGTTATCAATTATAGGTCTTTAAACATGACGTAAGAGGATCCAATGACAGAGAACGTTGTAAATAATCTTGTATATGGGTTAGGGCACTCCAAATGCTTAAATATTTATAAAATTATTACCTTTGCCGGAAAAAAAAATAACATATAGGTCTATCATGTGACACTGATATTGTCACACAGCATGACAATGACCTAATCCATGACAATTTTTTTATTTCATAAAAAATTGAAAATATCATAGAATTGAAATATGACATGTACTGATATTAATGTCAATCTAACAAAAATTACATAATTGGATCATTTTTAAAAATTAACAGACTTAATCGAACCAAATAAAAATTAGGGATCTAACTAAATTTCTCAAACGAATTAAACGAATTAAATGACCAGAAGATGATTTTAGCCATAAAATAATATTAACAATAGTCAAATGGAATTTTTTACAACTAAATATAATAAACACCGATTTAAGATCAATAATGTCTCGACAAAATATCAAACATATTGACCTTATTATATATTGAAAAAGAAATATTAAGTAAAATTAATTACACAATTAAATAAATAATTTTGCATCACAAAAATTAATTAGAATGTATTTTTAAAATAAGTTGTTTTCCTAATGAAAAATAAAAAGACATCATTCTTATTTTTGTTTTATGCTTCCAAATACCTTATGTCACCCTAATCCAAACCAAGGACCTAACTTTTCAAAACATTGTCAACAATTTATTTTAAATACAGTGAATAAAAAATACTATATATGTTATAACCCACATAGATTTTACACATTAAAATATCTGAAATATTTCTAGGCATATGTATATTCATACATGTAAAGAAAAATATTTTAGATTTGTCCAAAAACAATTTCTTGAACATACATATTCTTTATACCAAATATAATCATAATATAAAAATATAAGATTGACTTAATAATAAATTAAAGTTAGAAAATGAGGACAAATTGTACGTTTAAATCCTTCCACTAACAAATAATAACAATTTACATTACCCGATAAAAAAATAAAAAATATAGAAAACACAAATAGGTTAGTCGACTAAATTGTAAACAAATCCACTAAATTCAATCGTAAGAGCAATGTCCATACTAAAAACATCAAATTCAATTCACTTACCTATAATTGATATATTTACTAATTTACTTGAAAATTATCAAAAACTTTAAAATAAAGAGATTTTAGAATAAAATTGTTCAAAATAGGACAAACATTATCTAAGGTTTGAATAAAAGACGATTAAATTCAAGCATAAAAGTACTTATAAAATATGTTGAAAAGTAACACTAATGTAAAAAATATAAATTACTTAGTTATAATTATAAAAAACCTTTTTCACTTAACATCTCTACCTTATTTTGAAAAACTATTACGAATAACTTATCAAAATGAACTATTTTTAGCTATTTTTTATATTTTGCTCTTTTAAAGAAAAAAATTAACTAACATCTAAAAATATATAACAAAATATTTTTCTGTTAACAAATGGTTTTTTTCTGATAAAAAAAAAAACTCAAGCAAACTCTTCTTAACTTTTATAGCTCTTTCTGGACAAATTACTTATCTTTTATATAAAAGATAAGCTGCTTAACTTTTACAGGATTTTGGAATGTGTATTTCTCTGCTTAACCCTATTTAGCTTAACTTGTGATTTTCAAAAAGAGCAGTTAGATAATAAAATACTCTGTTATTCCATTTTCAAACTACTTTTTAGCATTTAGGAGGAGTTAAACATAAAAAAAAAAAAAAAATTACCTATCACTTATAAAAGATTTAAGAACACTATCTTAAGCACAGTCTATATTTTTAATTAACGTGTATTATAAATCAATAAAATTGTGAGTTTTTATATTTGTTAAACGATGTCAGTGACAAATTTTTATAAGTTTAAGTCAACATGTAGAAGGAGGTTTACAGGGGTGTCAAATTGAACCAACTTGACTCACACGGATTGGCTCACCACGAATTGAGTTAAAAAAATGTCAATTCAATCTGACTCACTTTTTTTTGAGTTAGGAATTTTGCAATCTGGTTTGACCAATCACGAGTTGGTGGGTTAGTGGATTGCCTCACTCACAAATGTTTTTCTTTTTTATAATTTTTTTAATATATTTATTGCATTACAACGAGAGTGAATTGACTTAATATATTTTTTATAATAATGAAATCAAAGTGTTCCCCTAATTCACAAAATATTATTATAAGGATATTAGTTAGTGAGTTAAGTAGGTCAACCCACCTTCAATTCGGCTTGAACCCGATTATCCGTGGATTAAGTGAGCCGGATTCAGTTCAACCCATTCTTAAAAAAAGTGAATTTTTCTCAATCCAACCTGACTTAAATTCGTAGTAAGTCGGATTAACTCACGAATTAGAACTCATTTTGACATATGTAGAGTTTTACAAATAATATAATCCATATTTGAAGTATGTTACTCATTTAACTATTTATTAGATGTCTGACTTAATTTTAGAGGTTTTAATTGAATTTATCGGTGACCAACTACAATCGCACAAGGCTTAATGTATATGGATCAATATCGACAAAAAGTGGTGATGATTTTTTTTTATTAGCAAAGAATAAAATAAATTAAATAGAGCACTTGAGGGGTGCTATAACCCTTATACATAAAACAAAATCTCGAAAAGTGGTGATGATTCTTTTGTGTAATAAAAGTATAACTAGTCGTTTTTCGAGAAAGATTATTGTTTAGAGATATCTTTTGTAAAATATTATCGATTGTAAGGGTGAAAACTTTGGAGACAAATCTATTGTTTCTAAATTCTTAATTTTAATAATTTTCCTTGTTGAATATGGGTTGGAGTATCTAAGTATTTTCATGTATATATAAGGTGAAAGTGATAAACTCGACAACATTAATTACTAGTATGTTAGTTATAGATAGGTTTAATTACTCGTATAGTACCCAGTTTGGGTTAGTGTGTCAAATAGGTACCTGGTTTTAAAAAAATGTCAATTGCATCCCAATTTTTGAAAATTGCTTCAATTAGGTCCTTTTCAGACAGAGTTGACTAATGTCGTTAGTCAACATGCCACGTGTCAATACGTGGTTTTTTTTATTTTTTTTTAAATTTTAATTTTTTTTAAATTTTTTTAAAAAAAAATTAAAAATGCCACGTGTCAAGTCCCTGTGTGTGACACATGGCATAGTCAGTGCCACGTGGCATTGGTATCACTATCAGATGTCATTGTGTTGATTTCGATTTAGTCCCCATTTATGTTTTTTCGTTTCAATTTAGTACTTACTTACTTATGTGTATTTGATTCAATTTTGACCTAATATTTTTTAATAATTAAAATATTTTTTTATAAAATTAAAAGTAATTAAGTATAAAAGTTTTACAAAAATTAAGTATTTGATATTTATATTAAAATTTAGTGGTAAAAGTCATTTTATTAAGTCATTTTTAATAAAAAATGAGTATAACATTCATACCAATAGAAATTTTGATTTAAAATTAGTAAGAGACAATATTGTTTTATTTTGAAAAAAAAATAAAAATTAACAAAATATGAGTACTTAATAAAAAAGTAATTAATAAAGTAATACGTTAAAAAGTCGTTTTTAATAAAAAATATTAGTATAACATTTATACAAATAATAATTTTGGTCTGAAATTGAGAGAAACATTATAAATATTAGTACTTAATTTTGTAAAATATTTATACTTAATTATTTTTAATCTTATAAAAAATGGATTACAAAAATATTTTAATTATTAAAAAAAATGGGACAAAATTGAATCAGATACACATAAGTAAGTATGTACTAAATTGAAACAAAAAGACATATATGGAGACTAAATCGAAATCAACACAATGACATCTGACAGTGACACTGACACGTGCCATTACAATGCCACGTGACACTGACAATGTCACGTGTCACACACAGGGACTTGACACATGGCATTTTTATTTTTTTTAAAAAAAAAATTAAAAAAAAATAAAAAAAAATTAATTTTTTTAAAATCAAAAAAATCACAGATTGACACGTGGCACGTTGACTAACGGCGTTAGTCAAGTCATTCTGAAAGGGACCTAATTGAAGCAATTTTCAAAAGTTGGGATGCAATTGACATTTTTTTAAAACCGGGTATCTATTTGACACACTAGCCCCAAATTGGATACTATACGATTAATTATACCTTATAGATATTATAAAGACAAAACAATAATAAAAAGTATAATTTTATGTTTGGTGTCTTGTAATATTTTAGTATAATTTTAAACAATAATAGATATTATATATATGTTTGGTGTCTTGTAATATTTTAGTATAATTTTATGTTGAAAGAGTAAAAAATATATATATTCTTTCTCATATATGATAATACATAGTTAATTTATAACTTGTTTGCATTAAATTAGGACACTTGGTTGCGAGAGTCCCAAATTGTAGCAAGAAACCATGACATTGTGTGTGGTTGAGGAGTCATTTTATGTAGCTATATATACCCGTTGTTCCAAAACTAGGAAAGGGAAAAAGAGAAGGAGTTATTGCACTAAAAAAAGAAAAACAAGAACAAATCACCGTAAGGCATTTGAAAAAGTGAAGATGGGAAACAAATACGTTGCATTGTTGTTGGCGTGTGTTGTGGTGGGTGTATGTGTTGAGGCATTCACTTGGACTGATGAAGATCGAAAAGAGTGCACGAAAATCTGTGTCGAAAGATGCATATTCCCCCAGAAATTCTGCGATTTTTGGTGCGAAGGAAACTGCCACTCCCCGGTAATTGGTTAGTTCATTTTTACTATTCCTTATACGATACCATTAGAGGTGTCAATTTGGCCCAGCCCACAGGGTTTGGCTCTGGCCCATGTGGGCTAGGGCCAAAAAAACCCATATTGAAAAAAAGCCCCCAACAAAGAAGTCCATAGAGCCAAAAACCCTACAAAAGCCCTGTGGGCCAGGGCCAACCCATGGGCTTTTATCTTCCACACGAAAAATATATTATTTTTTTAAATATATTACTATCTGTGAGACAGGCCCAACGAACCGGAAAAGCATGACGACCCAAATAGGTCTAACGACTCGGACCTGCCCTACGACCTCGACAAGAACGACGACTCAAACGGGCCCGATGATTCAAACAGGCTCGACGACCCGGACAGGCTCGATGACCTGGACGAGCCCAATGACCCGGACAGGACCGACGAACCTAACAGGCCCTATGACCCAAACAAGCCCGACGACCCGTATGGACCCGACGACCCGAACGGGTCCTACAACCCAGACGGGCCTGACGACCCAGATGGGACTGACGAAACAAACATGCCTGACAACCCAGACGGGCCTAACGACCAAGACAGGCCATACGACCTAGTCGAGCCCGACAACCCGGACAGGCCCAACAACCCGGACAAGACAAACGATATGAACAGGCCCGACGATCCAAACGGGCCCAATGATCCAGAAAGGCCCAACGACCCGAAAGGGCCCGACGACCCAGACGGGCCCGACGACCCAAACGTGCCTGACGACCCGAACGGGCTCGACGACCCGAACGGGCCCGACAACCCGAATGGGCCCAATGATCCAGACAAGCCTAATGATCCGAACGGGCTCGACGAGCCGGACGGACCAGACGACCTGGACGGGACCAATGACCCAGACAGGCCCGATGATCCAGACATGCCCAACGACCCGAACGGGTCGTCAGAGCCATCCGAGTTGTCGAGCGCGTTTGGGTCGTTAGGCCCGTTCAGGTCGTTGGGCTCGTCGGGCCCGTTCGGATCGTATGGCACGTCTGGTTTGTCGGGCCCGTCTGGGTCGTCGGGCCCGTTTGGGTCGTCGAGCCCGTTTGGGTCGTTTGGCACGTTCGGGTCGTCGGGCTCGTCTGGGTCATCAGGCCTATTCGGGTCGTCGGGCCCGTTCCGGTCATCTGGCACGTCTAGGTCATCGGGCCCGTCTGGTTCGTCGAGCCCGTTCGGGTCGTCGGGCCCATTCGGGTCGTCTGGCACGTCTGGGTCGTCAGGCCCGTTCGGATCGTCTGGCCCGTTTGGGTCGTCGGGCCCGTTTGGATCGTCGGGTCCATACGAGTCGTCGAGCCCGTTCGGGTTGTTGGGCCTGTCTGGATCATTGGGCCTGTTTGGATCGTTGGGCCCGTTCGGGTCGTCGACCCGTTCAGATCGTTGGGCTCGTCTGGGTCGTAGGGTCCATTTGGCTCGTCTGGCCCATCCAGGTTTTCGGGCCTGTTTGGGTCGTTAGGCCCGTCCGTGTTGTCTGACATGTCCGGGTTGTCATGCCCGTCCTAGTCGTCGGGCCCATCTTGGTCGTCTGGCCCGTCCAGGTTTTTGGTCCCGTCCGTGTTGTCTGCCATGTCCGGGTTATCCGGCCCGTCCTCGTCGTCGGGCTCATCTTGCTCGTCGAGTCTGTCCTTGTCATCGGGCCCGTCCTGGTTAGGGATGGCAACGGGTCGGGTCGGACACGAATAGTATGATACCCGTACCCGACCTGCTAAAAAAAAATCTGCCCGTTACCCGCCCGTTTACCCGCCGGGTATCCGCATAAAAAATACCCACGGATATTTTTAAAACCCGCGGGTACCCGTGGATACCCGATACCCACAAATATTTAAAAAAATATGAATTTTATAAAATTTTTAATATAAAATTATAAAAATAAAATATAAATTAAATTAAATTATAATTATAATTATAATTATAATTAAATTTGACATAATAAAATATACTGTTACTTCTAATTTTAATTAAATTTAACTTAAT